>SKEB01000125.1_pt1 | contig 101905 bp, 105 predicted proteins | sample 4826561 | NCBI WGS metagenome assembly SKEB01 (sample SAMN11008820, study PRJNA524170) | human gut metagenome | biome: Human fecal sample; material: Feces; isolation source: fecal sample from pouch patient p17 | host: Homo sapiens | place: Israel: Tel-Aviv | collected 2016-03-29
TAAAACAGCTTGTCAACTACTTTTTTAAAGTTTTTTTCAAATCTGTTTCAATCTGATTACTGCTGAACATCTCGGACAACAGCTATATTAGTGTATCATCTCAAACTTACTTTGTCAACTTCTTTTTCAAAAAACTTTCAAGGTTGCAATTCTTGATTGCTGATAAACTTTCTGCTCAATTGACAGCCATAACAGCTTATCATTTCATGACCTGTTTTGTCAATATCTTTTTTGGTGTTTTTCAGACTCTTAGGGACTAAAACTTATCTTACATACCCTAAATTAACACTTAAAAATGCAGATTATTATTGATATTTTAAACTTAATAAAAAAATCAGACTGAGGATGAACCTCATTTCTTTGGTTTGTCTTTTCTCATTTTGAAACTTTTTCGCTTGAATAGCCCTAATATCAAGAAGTTTAGGTAAATAAAAAAGACTATCCTGTGTACTGTACCTCAAAAGTTGGGCATAAAGTCTAACGTTTGGGGTGCAGTTCAATCGTCACTATTCCCTTGATAGTTATTCGTTCGGTAAGCTAACGCTCAGCCATGCTTATCACAGGTTACTTGAGCATCATAAGCAAAGACTTGTTTATGGTCGCCTTTATGAAACCAGTCGCTTTCTAGGGCGAACGTTGAAACTTTTTTATTCTCGGGCTTTTTTCGTTGGCGACCCCTAGCCACTTTTTTGCATGTTTCTCACGGTCGCGATTGATTTCAAGTTCAAGCTAATCCGCCATGAATTTAGTGTTGGTCAACTTCTTGATTGATGTATTTGTGATTATTGGCAGCTGCTTTGATATGAGTACCTTCCACAAAAATCTCACTTAGCTCAATTAAACCTGTATTGATACGCCCTCCTAAGACCTAACTAAACATTGCTTCAATCACTTGTTTATCGTGAAAACACCAACTGTAGTTTTTTACTGTAAGTGGTGAAATGAGGAACCTTGTTTTTTAATGTTAATCCTAAAAACCAACGATAAGGCATATTGATCTCAATCTCTTTAATAATTTGGCGCATCGAATGCCCTAAAAAGAGGCATTGAATTAAAGTGTTTTTGATAACCCTCATAGGGTCGAGACTGGGACAACCTGCTTCGTCTGCTACCAACTCATAAATAAAAGAGAAGTCAATCACACACCCACTCTAGCGTAACAAATGCTCTTCTGCACCAAATCATCTACAACTTGCTTACGATTATAGGCTGGATTTTCTTTATGGAACATAGGATCACCTCTAGGTTGTTATTATCTCTATCTATATTACTCCATACAAAAAGCCCTTAGAAACTGTTGTTTCCAAGGGGCTTTGTCTTCAGTCTGAAATCCGTATAATAGCGGATTTCAGATTTGTTAGTAAATTATTTTGCTTCAATTAAGCCAAGTTCACCGTCTTCACGACGATAAAGAACGTTTGTAACACCGTCTTCCGCATCTGTGTAGATAAAGAAGTCATGTCCTAAAAGATCCATTTGAAGAAGCGCTTCATCAATATCCATAGGTTTTAGACTAACGTGTTTCGTACGAACAACTTTTACTACTGGTCCTTCTTCCACAGGCTCTGCTTCGAATTCACTTGTAAAAATTTGACTAGCTGGTAATTTTTCACGATGCTTTTTAGCAATTTTAGTTTTGTTTTTACGGATTTGACGTTCAATTTTGTCAGTTACCAAATCAATTGAACCATACATATCTTGTGAGACATCTTCTGCTCTTAGCGTAATAGAATCAACTAAAATAGTTACTTCAACTTTGGCAGTTTTTTCACGATAAACTTTAAGGTTAACGCGAGCGTCTAAACCTTGTTCAGCATGGAAGTATTTTTCAATCTTTCCGAGTTTTGATTCGACATAGTTACGGATAGCATCAGTTACTTCGATGTTTTCTCCACGAATACTATATTTAATCATAAAACACCTCTTTCTCGCTATAAAGCGCTTTCTTTACTCTTTTATTATACTGCTTTCATGAAAATTTGCAAGCATTTACCGCACAATCGTAAAACTTTTTACATTTTTGGCTCCAGTTTCATAGAAAAGTTGATATATTCCCTTTAAAGTGGCGCCAGTTGTGTAAATATCATCGATAATCAAGACATTTTCTGGCACCTTTGAAACATTTTTTAAAGAAAAAGGATTGAGAGTTTCTAGGCGCTCTTTTCGTGTTTTATCGGACTGTTTACTGATTTCTCTCTTGATTAGTAAGTCTTCGTAGGGGATTTTAGCTGCTTGTAAAAGTGCTGTTACTTGGTTAAATTGTCTTTCTTTTAGCCGTTTTGGACTTATGGGAACTGGAACAAAGGTGTAGTTTTTATATTTTTTTAATGCTTGTTTGATTTCTTTTGAAAAAACGTGACTTAAAAGAATATCTCCTTGAAATTTATATTTTGAGAAATAATCTTTCATTGAAGAATTGTAGGTAAAAAGCGCTTCATGAGATACGTGATGATGTTGTTTTTCCCACGCTTGACAATCTGGACATTGCTGAGAAAATCCATTTCGGCAGCAGGTTGGGCAATGAACATCTCCTATTCTTTCAAATGTTTTTTGACACTCCAGACACACGCCATTGTCATCTTTTTTCATTAAGATGAGGTTTAAAAATTGTTCTTTTTTGGAAAATTCTTGTCCGCAGAGCAGGCAAATCATGCAAATCCTCCTTTTTTATTCATCGCTTTAATTTCAGCAATAGCTTTCCTCATTTCTTTGGTACTACCGTCATGCAAGAATAACAGTTCTCCTGTTGGACGCTCTGCTGCTCTCCCAACTCGCCCTGAAATCTGAACTAGCGTGCTTTTGGTGTATAATCTATGATTGGAAAGCAATACAAAGACATCTACACAAGGGAAAGTGACACCACGTTCTAAAATGGTTGTTGTCACCAAAATAGAAAGTTCTTGTCTCCTAAATTTTTCTACAATGTCTAAGCGATTTTCTGTTTTACTAGACACAAAAGCGATTTGTTCTTCTGAAAAATAGGTCTGTAAAATTTGAGTAAAGGCTTCTCCTTGTTCGATATTTGGGAAGAAAATTAGCAAAGGATAGCGGGTTTGACGTTGTTTTTTTATAAGATTTATTAATTTCTGGGGAATTTTCTTCTTTTGCATATTGGATAAAACGCCAGACAACCAGATTTTTTGTGGCACAACTAATGGATTGGCATGAAATCGTCGAGCAAGGTGCAATTTAGTCAGAGTTCCTGTTTTTACTTTTTTATCTAATTCATCTGTTGATGTCGCTGTTAAAAAAATCTTGGTTCTATTAGGTTTGATAGCTCTATCAACAGCATGGTAAAGCACGGCATTATCCACAAATGGAAAGGCATCAACTTCATCAATAATTAACAAATCAAAAGCTTGGTAAAATTTTAAAAGTTGATGTGTTGTGGCAATGATTAAAGGGGCACGTTTGTAGGGCTCAGAATCTCCATGAAGCAATGTAATCGGACACGAAAAATCACGTGACAAGCGTTTATAAAGTTCCAGACAAACATCAATTCGCGGACTTGCTAGGCAAACACAACCACCGTCATCAATTATTTTGGATACAGATTGGTAAATCATTTCTGTTTTTCCAGCACCTGTAACAGCATGAATAAGTAGGTCTTTCTTAGCATCAATGCCTTCTAACATCCCTTTTGAAACATCATCTTGGTAAGGAGTCAATTTTCCTTTCCAAATAAGAGAATCTTTTTTAGAAAAACGTCTTTGTGGAAAATAATAGAGATGTCCATTACTCGTATTTCTTCCAAAAACAAGGCAATTTCGACAATAAAAAACGTTTGTTTGAAGTTTATTTTGTAAAGACACTTGACTACCACAACGATTACAAATATAATGATGATTTAATTTTGTCATTGCCGGCAACTGTTTGGCCTGCTTTTTTAAGGCATCCGAAAGTTGAGCTTGTGTAAATAGTCTTCCATAATAATTATTCAGTTTATCCATACTTTATTTATTCGAAAATTTTGCTAAATAGCTTAAAATCTTGTAAAATTTTGGTATGAACTATAAAACGATTAAAAATGATGGTATTTTTGAAGAAGAAATAAAAAAGTCACGCTTTATCTGTCAGTTAAAACGAGTTGACACAGAGGAAGAGGGGCGTCAATTCATTGCACAAATCAAAAAAGAACATTATAAAGCAACACATTCTTGCTCGGCTATGATTATTGGTGAACATGCTGAAATCAAGCGTTCTAGCGATGATGGTGAGCCAAGTGGAACTGCTGGTGTTCCAATGCTAACTGTTTTAGAAAAACAAGGCTTGACCAACGTTGTTGCCGTTGTGACACGTTATTTTGGTGGGATTAAATTAGGTGCTGGTGGGCTTATTCGGGCTTATTCAGGCAGTGTTGCTAATGCTCTCAAGGAAATTGGTCTAGTTGAGGTAAAAGAGCAAGAGGGGCTCAAAATCACCCTTTCTTATCCTCAATACCAAACCTTTGCTAACTTTTTACAGGCTGAAAACCTGCAAGAATTTGATACAGAATTTCTTGAAAATGTCACAACCTATATTTACCTTGACCCTGACAATGTCAAAGAAGTTAGTGGGCGTTTAATTGAATTTTACCAAGGCAAAGTTGACTTTACTAAATCAGGTTCAAAAATTGTCGAAGTTCCCTTGTGATAGTATTTTTTTATCACCTTGATAAGAAATATGTATTTTACAAAGGAATTGATTAGGCATATACTTTTATCTATAAATTTTTAAATCAATAAGAGGTGAACATATGTCAAAAATTTACAATTCAATTACTGAATTAATTGGAAATACACCAATCGTAAAACTTAACAACATTGTCCCTGAAGATGCTGCTGATGTTTATGTTAAAATCGAAGCTTTCAACCCTGGTTCTTCTGTCAAAGACCGTATTGCCCTTCGTATGATTGAAGATGCTGAAAAAGCAGGCACAATCAAACCAGGTGATATTATTGTTGAACCAACTTCTGGAAATACAGGAATTGGTCTTGCATGGGTTGGCGCAGCTAAAGGCTACAAAGTGATTATCGTTATGCCTGAAACAATGAGTGTTGAACGTCGCAAAATTATTCAAGCTTATGGTGCTGAACTCGTTTTAACTCCTGGAAGTGAAGGAATGAAAGGAGCTATTGAAAAAGCAAAAGAAATTGCTGAAGAAAAAAATGGTTGGGTGCCTCTTCAATTTGCTAACCCTTCTAACCCTGCTGTGCACGAAGATACAACAGGTACTGAAATTATCGAAGCGTTTGGTCCGACGGGTCTTGATGCCTTTGTTTCTGGTGTTGGTACTGGTGGAACAGTTTCAGGTGTTTCTCATGCTCTTAAAAAAGCTAATCCTAACGTTCAAGTTTATGCTGTTGAAGCTGATGAATCTGCCGTGCTTTCTGGTGAAAAACCTAGTCCACATAAAATCCAAGGTATTTCAGCTGGTTTCATCCCTGACACTCTTGACACCAAAGCTTATGACGGTGTTATTCGTATAGCTTCTGACGATGCTATCATTACTAGCCGTAATCTCGGTGGAAAAGAAGGATTCCTTGCTGGTATTTCTTCTGGTGCAGCTATTTATGCAGCTATTGAAAAAGCAAAAGAACTTGGTAAAGGTAAAAAAGTTCTCGCACTTCTCCCAGATAACGGTGAACGTTACCTTTCAACATCTCTTTATGATTTTAACGACTAATGTCACCAATTATGTTAACTTTCCTTAGGTTACATTTCTCTCCTCTATCATTAAAATAACTATCTATGTATAAAAGCAAAATCCTATCACAGTCGCTGTGATAGGATTTTTATTATTCTTTCGTCAATAATTCTAGGCTTTCTTTTGTCCATTTTGGTAAATTGTCCGCCAATGGTTGAAAGCCAATGTTTAGATGGCTATTTGAAAAGCGGTGACGACGGTGTAAGTGATGTTTTTCTTCCTCCAGTGTGCGAAGAGATAAACTTGCTTTTTGCGTAAATTCATCAAAATCAACAACTTGGACTAAAACTTTTTCACCAACACTGAGTAATTGGTAAATGTTTTCAATATAACCTGTTTTAATTTCTGAAATATGAATAAGACCTGTTGTCCCATTATCTAATGCGACAAAGGCACCATAAGGTTTTATACCTGTTATTGTTCCAGTGATTTTGTCGCCAATTCTCATTAGTCCACTACCTCAATTGTTTCGATAACGACATCTTCAACTGGGCGGTCTTGAGCGCCAGTTTCAACGTTAGCAATTTCATCTAAAACTTTGTATGAATCGTCGTCCATGATTTGGCCAAATACGGTATGGCGACGGTCCAAGTGTGGCGTTCCACCATTTGTCGCATAAAATTCTGCAATTGGTTTTGGCCAGCCACCACGTTCTAATTCTTTTTGAGCATAAGGAATTTTGCTGTTTTGAACGATAAAGAACTGACTGCCGTTTGTATTTGGTCCAGCATTAGCCATTGAAAGAGCCCCACGAACGTTATAAAGTTCTTCTGAGAATTCATCTTCGAAGCTATCTCCATAGATAGATTGTCCCCCCATACCAGTACCAGTTGGGTCACCACCTTGAATCATAAATTCAGGGATAATGCGGTGGAAAATAATACCGTCATAGTAGCCATCTTTTGACAAGGCAATAAAGTTTGCAACTGTTTTTGGTGCATGTTCTGGGAAGAGTTGAATCTTCATATCACCGTGATTAGTTTTGATTGTCGCAACTGGACCTTCAACTGTTGTTAAGTCAACTTGTGGAAAATTTAATTGTTTTTCTACCAAACCGAGTTCCTCCAAAGCATATAAAATGCCATCTTCTTCTACTGTTTTTGTTACAAAATCTGCTTTTTCTTTGAGTTCAGGGACTGCATTGCCCATAGCAATCTTCAAGCCAACATAATCAAAGATTTCCATGTCATTTGGACCATCACCAAACATCATGGCATTGATTGGTTTTAAGTTTTGACTTTCTAGAACATGTGCAACACCTGAAGCTTTAGAAATACCATTTTTGACAACATCAGATGAATGTTCATGCCAAGGGACTAAACGAATTTCTGAGGCTAATTCATCAGGTAATTGCAACTGAGCATTATTTTCCGTAAAGGTCCACATATGATAAACATCATTTGTCAAATAGAAATCAGGCTCAACGTCGCAGACACCGTATATTGGTATCATTGCGTCATCGATTAGGTCACAACGAGCTGAAACAACTGGTTTATCTTTTCCAGCAAAACCGTATTCAATTCCTTCTGATTTAGCCCAAGCAACGTATTTTTCGACAATGTCTCGTGGCAACGGATCATTAACAATTTCTATTGCTTTTTTGTCAATGACATATGTGCCATTAATCGTCACAAAATAATCAGGCTCTAGAGCGCGAATTTCTGGCACAACGCCATAAAGGGCACGCCCGGTTGCAATCCCAGTCATGATACCTTTTTCTTTTAAGCTTTTAAAAACATACTTAATTGATTCTGGCATATAGGCTGTTGCTTTTACGCGCAAGGTGTCATCAATGTCAAAAAAGACAATTTTAGTTTTTTTAGCCTTGTATTTAGTTTTTACATCCATCTGAAAATTATGGGAAAGAAAATGATCATCAGAATCTCATTTTCCATAAAGTGGCACACTTTCCCATTTTCCTTTCTAATTAAAAAATCAAAGAAAAATCATGGTTATATTATATCATTATTCGTCATCTTGCGGTACTAAATGATGTTTAAAGGCGTAAACGACTGCTTGTGTACGGTCATCGACTTCTAACTTAGCTAGAATATTTGAAACGTGTGTTTTGACGGTCTTTAGTGAGATAAATAACTCATCAGCAATAGTTTGGTTATCATACCCTTTAGCAAGTAATCTCAAAATATCACGTTCACGCGCTGTCAAATCTTCATGCAATTCTGGTTGCATATCATGAGCTTTGATTTTTTTATCGACTTCTGTTTCAATAGCTAACTCACCACGTGCAACTTTCTGAATGGCATTTAAAATTTCTGCTGCGCTAGATGTTTTTAACATATAACCTTTAGCACCTGCTTCAATGACAGGATAAATTTTTTCATTATCAAGGTAAGATGTTAAGACAAGAATCTTAGCTTCTTTCCATTCTTCCAGAAGCTTCAATGTCGCTTCGACACCGCTCATTTCTGGCATTACCAAATCCATAACAACCACATCTGGTTTTAATTCTAAAGCCAAATTAATGCCGTCTAAACCATTTCCAGCTTCGCCGACCACCTCAACATCTGGTTGCAAATTCAAAAAGCTTTTTAACCCTAAACGTACCATTTCATGGTCATCAACTAGGATAATTTTAATTTTCTGGGTCATCTTCTTTCTCCTCGTTTCCTCCCTTTACCAGTGGCAAACGAATATCCATTGATACTCCTTTACCTTTTTGACTCAGCAATGTAACTGTTCCAGCCATATCATCAACACGTTCTTCAATATTACTAATACCATAACTTAAATCATGACTTTCATCCATATCAAAACCGACACCGTTATCGACCATTTTAAGCTGCAGCTCGGTTTCTGTTTGATTTAGATAAACCTCTAAACAACTAGCTTTAGCGTGTTTAAGGGTATTACTAATGAATTCTTGTGCAATTCGAAAAACGTTATCCTCTATTTTCTTAGGTAGTTGACCGATATTTTTCTTATAAACAACCTCTATACTACTCTTATCTGTCAATTCTTTCAAGAGGATATCAAAACCTTCTGAAAGGGTTTTATTTTCTAATTCTGTTGGTCGTAAATGCAATAGCAAAATTCGCAAATCTTTTTGAGCATTTTGTAGCATGCTTTCAACAGCCGTCAATTGAAATTCTAATTGCTCTTTTTCAATTTGGTCAAGATTAGCAGACACGCCTGAAAGGATCATCGAAGAAGCGAATAATTCTTGACTAACCGTGTCATGCAAGTCACGCGCAATTCGTTTTCGTTCTTGCTCAACAATTTCTTGACTGTTTAGAATGCGACTATTTTCTGTATTTTGCAAGCTATTTGTCAAATGCGTCATTTTTTTAGACAAACGCGATAAATTCGTATTGATTTCTGTATCTTCGTCTAGAGTGATAGGCTGATTATTCAAAATACGGCGTAAGTTTTGGTTGATGCCACGTTTGCTGTTATCATCTAAAATAACCCAAAGCAAAAGCAATAAAATCGTTACTGCTAGAATCAAAAAGACAATTGAAAAGACAAATTGTTCTCCCATCCAAAAATCTGTGATAAGATTTTTCAGATGCAGATTTAAACTATCCAAAACAACGATAACGATTGAGATGATAATAATACTCGCATAAAGAATAAATAATATAAAATGATGTTTTTTCATTTGCGCACCACCTCAACATCTCCAGCAAGCGTACTAACGATAATTTTCACTGCTTTTAAATACTCTTCGTCTTCACTATGCCATAATTTTAACGATTCATTACGTAAATCATATTCTTCAAAATCAAAGTACCGAACGCTACCGTAAATCGCACTAACATCTAATTTCACGGCAACATCAATAGGCACCAAAATTTTTGTTGGGCCAAAAACTTTTCGAATGACAACGACATTATCCTTTCCAGTTACAATGACATTGCTTAAATCAATCGTATCACTTCCTGTCAAACGGATAATATTAATATCATCAAACGCATAAAAATCACTATCGTGCGTATCCATTCCAATCCATTGATTACGGACAGGCTTTGCCTTTAATTCTTCCTCACGAAAACGTACCAAAGCATAGCGATTTTTTTTCTTAACTTGTGAAAAATGGTTGATAACAACGTAAACAACGCCTAATACTACCGCCATGATAATATAAGGATTAAGCATAAAAATTAAAAATAAAAGAACAAGACCAATGGTCAATAAAAAATTATTCCGTTTATCTTGATCATAAAATCGTAGCGCCAACAAAATCAAAACAAGAATAAGAATAAAACTTGATAGATTATTTGCCATGATAGTCATCAAACCCATCACAAGCAAAATCGTTTCTACGATGACAAAAAACTGAACTTTCCTCATATCATACCCTTTCTTTTTCTGTATTTTACCAAAAAGCTGCCAAAAATGCAGGTTTCTAACTTAAAAGCCCAGGAAGTTATCCTGGACTTTTAAGTTATTGTTCATTACTTGATTCTGTTGATGAGCTACTATCATCCGTACTGCTGCTTGATGAACTTGATTCTTTTGATTCAGAGGGTTCTGAACTTGATGACGATGGCGCCTGTGAGCTTTCTTCTTCATCAGCTGCTAGGTAAAGTATCACGTTACCACTTAACGTTTCACCATAGTAAGGTGTTTGAGCAGTGATAGTTGCTGTTGAAGATGGTGAGCTTACTTGCACATAACCCGTAGAAGAATTTGGGTCGGCTTGATAAACCGTAATATGTGAACTTGACACGCCTAGAGCTGTTAAGGCAGCAATAGCTTCTGAATAAGTATAGCCTGTCAAATTCGGCATTGTCACTGTACTTTCTGTGGCTACTTTAAAGGTAATCTTATCATCACCACTTACCTTAAAGGTTTCACCTTCACTAGGCGTTTGACTGATGATAACACCTTCGTCATAGTCTGACGTTGAGACTTCTTCAATCTCAATTTGCGACTCTGAAACACCGTAATTATTAACCAAATCTTTAACGGCTGTTTGATAATCTTGACCTGTATAGTCTTTTATCTTGAATCCTGATGAGCCTTTTGATACGTAAATATCAATTGATGACCCTTCTTTTTTCGATGAACCAGCAGTTGGACTTGTCTTAATAACGTAACCACTCTCAACGGTATCACTTGATACTTTATGAACGGTTCCAACTTTAAGACCTGATGATTTTATCGTTGTTTTTGCTTCTGATAAACTAGAGCCAGCAACATCTGGAACACTCACGGTTGATGGGGAGGTCAACGTCAAGTAAGTAAAGATAGCAATAGCTACAATCACAACTGCAAAAAAGATTTTCATTAACGTGCCGAACATACGACGTGATTTTTTCTTCTTTGTTTTAGCTTTAGTCGCTTGGTTTTCTGTTGCTACTTTATCTTCTTTAGCTGCTTTTTGTTTCTTCAAGAGTTGTTCTGTCGTTGAAGGAACAGATGTTGATGTTGTTACCTTTGGAAGTGTCTTTGTATTTTCAGTATCTTCAAAAACAAGTTTAGGTTCACGGCTACGGTTGTAAGAAAGTGCCGTCATCAAATCACGACTCATTTCAAAAGTTGATGCATAACGGTCACTTAAACGTTTTGCAGTCGCCTTGATAACAACATTTTCTAGTGCTTGTGGAACATTCTTATTCTCATCAATGATGGAAGGAAGTGGTTTTTGGAAATGTTGAAGCGCAATGGTAACAGCTGAATCACCATCATATGGGATGTGACCTGTTAACATTTCAAACAACATAATCCCCATAGCGTAAATATCACTTTGAACAGTCGCTTTTGAACCACGTGCTTGTTCAGGCGATAAATAATGCACACTACCTAGCATTGAATTGGTTTGCGTTAAACTTGTTTCGGCAAAGGCTACGGCGATACCAAAGTCAGTAACTTTAACAGTTCCATCTTTGGTTAATAAGATATTTTGTGGTTTTAAATCACGGTGAACAATCCCTTGTTGATGCGCCAAAGTCATCGCAGATAAGACTTCTTCCATGATTCTAACAACTTCATTATTAGAAAGCGGAGCATGATCTTGAATGTATTTTTTCAAGTCCGATCCATCAACATATTCCATTACTAAGAATTGCTGTCCGTCTTCTTCTCCAATATCACGAATCGAGACGATATTTGGATGGTTCAGTTCTGCCATGGCACGCGCTTCCCGTTGGAAACGCGCTACGGCAATTTGATCAGTCTGATAATTCGTCCGAAGCACCTTAATGGCCACTTCTTCATTATCAAGAATGAGATCTTTTGCCAGATAAACATCTGCCATTCCACCCCGTCCGATAGATTTGAGGATCCGATAACGACCAGCAAATAATTTGCCAATCTGAATCATTAAGCTTCCTCACTTTCGGCGTGGATTAAAGCAATGGTAATGTTATCAAGACCTCCACGTTCGTTAGCAAGAGTAACCAATTCATTGTTCTTGTCATCAAGATTTTTATCTTGACTTAAAATGCTAACAATTTCGTCATTGGTAATCATATTAGTTAAACCATCACTGTTAATAATGAGATAGTCATTTTCTTCAAGTACCTGAACACCTAAATCTGGCTCAACAGGATTTGCTTGTCCAATAGACTGTGTAATGATATTTTTTTGAGGATGATTTGCAGCTTCCTCTTCAGTCAACTGACCAGCTTTTACCAGTTCATTAACTAAAGAGTGATCACTTGTCAACAATTGGTATTCTCCTTGGTGGAGCAAACCAATGCGTGAATCCCCAACGTGAGCATAGATGACATTGTTATCAACAATTGCCAAGGCTTCTACTGTTGTTCCCATACCTTTATACTCATCAGTTTGACCGAGTTCATAGACTTTGCGATTTTCAGCTTCTAATGTCACTAAAAGCCAATCACGAATCTGACTTAACTCAGTGTAATCGGTATTAATCCACTCACGTCCAAGATCTGTAACAGTCATTTCGCTAGCAATATTTCCTGCACGATGACCACCCATGCCATCTGCTAAAATAACCAAAGTAATGCCGTTTTTATTATCAAATTTGTTAATAAAATCCTGATTGTTTGAACGTTTTTGTCCGATATCAGTTACAAGTGAAATTTTCATAGTTTTTCTTCTGACTGTGTCAGTTTCCTCCTTGAGATTACAAGATACGTTTGACTTGTCCTATAAAGAACCCGTCTGTCTGATATTGTTCTGGGGTAATTGTGATACATCCATCTCTAACAATATCTTCTTGCGTATGACTCAGTTTTACTTGTTCAAAATTTGGATGAGTTTCTAAAAATTTATGAATAACTTGAAAATTTTCCTCATCAAAAATTGTACAAGTGCTATAAGTTATTATACCACCTTTACGCAACGTTTGACAAACGCTATCAAGTATTTGCAGTTGAATTTCTTGCAGAGCTGAGAAATCTTGATTTTCTTTATTGTACTTAATGTCCGGTTTACGGCGGATTAAGCCGATTCCTGAGCAAGGGGCATCTACCAAAATCTTATCAAAAGAATCTGGTGCAAAATGCTCATGAACGGTTGTGGCGTCCATTTTTTGTGTGCTGATTTTATCAGCGACATGCAGACGCTTGGCATTATCCATGACAAGCGTTAATTTATGGTCATATAAATCGAGCGCTGTGATGTGTCCTTCTTTTAAATACGAAGCCATATGAGTTGTCTTGCCACCTGGGGCAGCGCAGGCATCTAAAATGTCTTCATTTCCTTGAATATTGAGCGTTGGAGCAACTAGTTGACTAGATTCATCTTGAATTGTGATGTTACCATTAGCAAAATAATCTGTCCCAGCAAAATGTCCTGATGTTTTCACCAAACCAACTGGCGATAAGATAGATTGCTCTGCACCAGTCGCAGCTTTAATCTCAGCTAATTTATCAAGATTTGTCACACGAATACTTGCCTTATTGCGGACAAAAAGGCTTTGCATAATAGCTACCGCGCGTTCTTCGCCGAATTGATCAATTAATTTTTTGACTAACCAAACTGGCAATGAATAAAGAACAGAGTAACGTTTATTCTTACGTTTAATCGTTTCAGGATTTGGTAATTCTTCCTTGGTAAAACGTCTTAGAACAGCGTTGACAAATTTTTCTGCACCTTTTTTGTTACCACGATTTTTAGCAATGTTAACCGCGTCATTTACCACAGCGTGGGCAGGAATTTTATCAAGATACAAGAGCTGATAAAGGCTCAACATTAATAGGTAATAAACCCAAAAATCTAACTTATCACGGTCTTTAATGTAATGAGCAAGATACCATTCTAAGGTAATTTTTCGTGCAACTGTTCCATAAACGATTTCTGTCACTAAAGACTTATCTTTTGGCAATAATGTCGTATGGCTTAATTCTTGATTAAGAGCAATATTAGAATAAGCTCCGTCTTCAAAGACATTTTCAAGGACAAGAAGCGCTAAACCACGTGCCTGATTTTTCCAATCATTCGCCAATAAGGTCACCTACTTCGAGCTTACGTCCTACACCATTAAGGAAATCAACAATGTTCATGCGTGGCTTCCCAGCTGGTTGCACTGTTTTAAGCGAAATTGCCCCGTCACCTGTTGCTACGACAAGTGATTTCTTACCTTTTTCGATAATTTCACCTGGTTTTCCGTGACCTTCAGCTAAAGTAGCTTCATAAATCTTGAAACGTTTGCCGTCAAGAAGGGTATGAGCTACTGGCCATGGGTACAAGCCACGAATGTGATTAAAGACATCACGTGCTGATTTATTCCAGTCAATGCGTTCTTCTTCTGGTGTAATATTTGGTGAGAAAGTGGCTTTACTTTCGTCTTGCGGTTCTGGTTTAATATTGCCTGCAATGTAATCTGGTAATGTTTTTAACAACAAATCACGTCCAATAACAGCCAATTTTTCAAACATTGTTCCAACATTATCATCGTCAGTAATCGGTGTTGAAGCCTTGGCAATCATATCACCAGCATCCATTTTCTTAACCATTTCCATGATTGTCACGCCAGCTTCTTCTTCTCCGTTAATGATTGCATAGTGAATTGGTGCACCGCCACGGTATTTGGGAAGAAGCGAAGCATGAACATTGACCGCAAAATCAACAGAATCAAGCAATTTGGTTGGTAAAAATTGACCAAACGCAGCTGTCACAATGCCATCAGCACCCAAAGTCATCAGCTCTGCCATTTCTTCTGAACCAGACATTTTTTCAGGTTGATAAACTGGTAAATTGTGCGCTAATGCAACTTCCTTAACAGGTGTCATTTTGATTTCTTTTTTGCGTCCAACAGCACGGTCAGGTTGCGTTACCACCGCTAGGACGTCATAGTTGCTATCATCTAGCAAACCTTTTAGAACAGCCGCTGAAAAATCAGGTGTTCCCATAAAAATTAATTTTGTCATTTCAGTTCCTCTCAAAGGATTTTCTTACTTAAATTTTCTCTATTATAGCATAGTCATCCGCTACATGAAATTTTGTGGCTCATAGTCAACGACTAAGCGTAAATCTTTATTTCCTGGTAATTGTGTCAAATCTAAAATCTGGTTCAAGACATTCTCTAAATTGTCCTCAAAGCGATATTTAACGATAATTTGATAATGATAAAGATTATGCGTTCTGGCAATCGGTTTTGGTGTCGGACCGAGAATTTTGATTTTATCTGATAATTGCTGGCGCAATAATTGCAAGAGTTCAAATGATTTACGGACAACGGTCTGCTCATCTTTATGTGATAAGGTCAATCCGACCGTGAAATAATAAGGCGGGTAAGCTAATTGCCTACGGATTCCCATTTCATAAGCGTAAAATGCCTCGTAGTCTTGCTTTTGTGCTAGTTGAATAGCATAGTGCTGTGGATTGTAAGTCTGGATAAGAACCTCACCTTCTTTTTCTGCACGTCCTGCACGCCCTGCAACTTGTGTCAACAATTGGAATGTGCGTTCAGAAGAACGAAAATCAGGTAAATTTAAAGACGTATCCGCATTTAAAACTCCTACCAAAGTAACATTTGGGAAATCAAGTCCCTTAGCAATCATTTGTGTGCCAAGTAAAATATCGGCTTCATGGTTGCCAAACTTATCCAAAATACGTTGATGAGCCCCTTTTTGACGTGTGGTATCAACGTCCATTCGTAAAATACGAGCTTGTGGAAAAACTTCCACGAGTTCATCATAAGCCTTCTGTGTTCCTGTTCCATAATACCGAATACTACGGCTATGACAATTCGGACAAGTGTGTGGAATGGATTTTTCAAAACCACAATAATGACAATTCATGGTTTTGGTATCCATATGCAGCGTCAAGGAAATGTCGCAATTTGGGCATTCATCAACATAGCCACAATCACGGCACATGATAAAACTAGAGTAACCACGACGATTGAGCATGAGCACGACTTGCTCATTTTTTTCTAAGCGATCAGCAATTTTTTCTAAGAGATACGGAGTAAAGTTGCTAACCTCTTGCTGCCCAACATAATCGCGAAAATCGACAATTTCAACTTTTGGAATCTTTGCCATAGGATTAGCACGATGTGTCAATTGTAGGAATTGGTAAACACCACGACTAGCCCGAGCACGGCTTTCGATACTTGGTGTTGCAGAGCCCATTAACAACACAGCTTTATGGTATTTAGCACGAAGCAAAGCCACATCACGCGCATGGTAGCGCGGATTGGATTCTTGCTTGTAAGTCGCCTCATGTTCCTCGTCAATGATAATGGCACCAATATTTTCAATAGGAACAAAAATGGCAGAGCGTGCCCCAACAACGACACGTGCTTGTCCAGACTTGATTTTTCGCCATTCGTCAAACTTTTCACCGTCTGACAAAGCAGAGTGCATGATAGCCACTTGCTTGCCGAAACGTGAAATAAAACGATTGGTCATTTGTGGTGTCAAAGAAATTTCAGGCACCAAGACAATGGCTGTTTTACCGAGTTTCAAAACCTTGTCAATGATATGCAGATAAACTTCAGTTTTTCCTGAACCTGTCACACCTTCCAGTAAAAACGGATTACTTTCCTGAGCAATTTGGCTAGTTACTTGTTCAACGACAGCCGCTTGTTCAGCATTTAAATCAAGAAAATCTGTTGTTGCTACATCAAAATAAGCGTCTGAACGTTTTTTCTCTCTTTCAAGAACAGTTATCAACTGATTATCCACAAAAAATTTGACAACATCACGTGAAAAAAGATGATGCAAATCTGACAGTCTTCCTTCTTCAGGGTGCTCTAACAAATAATCACGTAATTCCAATCTTTTTTTAGCACGATTGGAGAAGTCTGCGGCAGCCATTTTTTCAGCTTGAATGTAATAATATTTTTCCGTTTTGATATTTTTCTTATCTTTAGCTAAATAATCAACGGTAATTTTTCCTGCTTGAACCAAGCGAGCGACTTTTTTCGCTTCTTCCTCAGTGAATGACGAATAAAGTCGGCTCTCTTTCTCACCAAACAATGCCAAACGTTCTTCGCTAGATAAGCTTTCTGTAGGCGTTAAACGTTTATCATACTGCGAATTCAGCAGATTAGGAATCATCGATTTCAGAATGGAAATTTTATAAGAAAACACGGTATGACGCATCTGCTCTGCCAATTCTAGCTGTTCTGCATTCAACACAGGCTCAAAATCCAAAACTTCACTAATAGCTTTTAAGTCAGTCACAGTATTATCAAAAGTATCAGAAAAACCGACAACAAAGCCTTGCAAAAGCCGATTACCACGTCCAAAAGGTACATGAACTCGTGAGCCGATGGTCACTTGGTCTTCAACATCTTTCGGAATGATGTAAGAGAAAGGTTTATCTGTTTGCATAAGTGGGACATCAACGATGACCTGAGCAATTTTTACCATAAATTTCCTTTCTATCTAGTCCTTAGCTATTCATGAAAAAGAAGAAGAATAATCATGATAGCGACCAATGTTTGTCTAGCTTATCACAATGATTTATTACAAGAAAAATCTAAGATAAAACACCTTAGATTTTTTCTCCTTCTTCTTTTTCTTTAGCGATTTGTTCTTTGATTTTACGTTCTTCTTCTTCTTTAACTAGACGTTCTGCTTCGATACGAGCAAGAACAGCTGTGCGTTTAGCTTCTGGGTCTGGGTGAATCACAACATTACCAGACTCAATTTCTTCAAGTGCTTGTAAAGTTGCTTTTACAGATTTGAATTCTTGAGTTGGTTTAGCACCTGCTTCAAGTTCGTGAGCACGTTTGGCTTGAAGAATGCAAAGTGAATATTTTGAAGGTACTTTATCAAGCAAAGTATCGATAGAAGGTTTTAACATCATAGTTTTTTCTCTTTTCTCTTTTTTAATCAATATCTTTAATCATGTCGTTATATCGTCCGATAACACGATCAACACGGAAATGTTCTGCCTCGATAATGCGCTTAACGCGTTCAGCTGCCAAAGGCACTTCATCGTTAACAACAGCATAATCATACTCACGCATCAAAGCGATTTCTTCTTTAGCACGTTCGATACGTTGGCGGATAACTTCCTCGCTATCTGTACCACGTCCTACCAAACGATCTTTTAATTCGTCCAAATCAGGTGGCGTTAAGAAAATAAACACCCCATCTGGAACTTTCTTCTTAACTTGAAGCGCTCCTTGCACTTCGATTTCAAGGAACACGTCAATCCCCTTATCAAGAGTTTCATTAACATAAGTCAGTGGTGTGCCATAGTAGTTTCCTACGTATTCAGCATATTCCAACATTTGACCATTTTTAATAAGCTCCTCAAATTCTTCACGAGTTCGGAAGAAATAATCAACGCCATCGACTTCTCCTGGCCGTTTTTGGCGTGTTGTCATAGAAACGGAATATTCAAATTTATGATCCGGTGTTGAAAAAATTTCTTGGCGAACTGTTCCCTTACCAACCCCAGAAGGTCCTGAGAAAACAATTAACAAACCACGTTCGGTCATGCCACTCTCCTTATTATAGACTACAAGTTAAGACTTGCTTTTTATCAATTAGACTACAAACTAGTGTATCAAAAACATAGCCATTTTTCAAGGAATTTTAAAAGCTTCCGTGGCTCTTTCCGCATAAAAAATGCTGTTTAAATCTTAGTTAGACATTCTACTTAAGTTCTAGTAATTTCAGCAACTATTTCTTAGTAAATAAATATCGATTAAAAAAGAAGCGCTAAGATTAGCACCTCCTTTAAAAATTGTTTTATTTTGCATAATCAACTGCACGAAGTTCACGAATAACGGTAACTTTAATGTTACCCGGGTAATCAAGATTACCTTCAATTTTTTCACGAACTTTGTGAGCTAAGATTGTTACCTCATCATCAGAAACTTTAGTTGGTTGCACCATGATACGAATTTCACGTCCTGCTTGCAAAGCATAGCTATTTTGGACACCTTCAAAGCTTGTGGCAATTTCTTCCAAATCACGAAGGCGTTTGATGTAATTTTCCATTGATTCGTTACGAGCACCTGGACGAGCTGAGCTCAGCGCATCTGCAGCTGCAACAATCACAGCGATAACACTTTCTGGTTCTACATCACCGTGGTGACTAGCAATGGCATTAACGACAATCGGATTTTCCTTGTATTTACGAGCAAGTTCCGTTCCGATTTCAACGTGGCTTCCCTCAACCTCACGGTCAACGGCTTTCCCCATATCATGCAAGAAACCTGCACGACGAGCAAGTGTTACGTTTTCTCCAAGTTCCCCTGCGAGAATACCTGCCATCTTACCAACTTCGACAGAATGACGTAAGACGTTTTGACCGTATGATGTTCTAAATTGCAGGCGTCCCATGATTTTAATCAAATCAGGGTGCAAGTTAAGGGCTCCAATTTCAAATGCAGCAGCCTCACCATATTCACGAATACGGTTATCCATTTCCAAACGATTTTTTTCAACCAATTCCTCGATACGAGCTGGGTGAATACGTCCGTCCTGAATCAAAGCTTCCAAAGTCATTCGAGCGATTTCACGACGAATCGGATCAAATCCTGAAAGAACAACAACTTCAGGGGTATCATCAATGATAACGTCAATTCCTGTCAAACTTTCAAGTGTGCGGATATTACGTCCTTCACGTCCAATGATACGACCTTTCATGCTATCGTCTGGTAAGTGAACTGTTGTAATAGTTTGTTCAGTAACATATTCACCTGCCATACGTTGCATAGCTTGCGCGAGAATATTTTTAGCAAGTTTGCTAGATTTATCTCGGACTTCACGTTCAGCATCTTTGATACGAGTAGCAATTTCGTGCGTCAAATTAGTTTCTGTTTCCGTTAAAATAATTTCACGCGCTTCAGCAATCGTCATGAGCGCTACGCGTTCAAGTTCTGCTTTTTTCTGTTCTTCTAGTTCTCCGATTTGTTTTTCACGCTCATTAATGTGTCTAGATTTATCGGTTAGACTTTGTTCTTTACTATCCAACACTTTTTCCTTGCTGGTTAGGTTTTCATCCTTGCGGTCAAGAGAAGAAGCTCGTTCTGTCAAACGAGTTTCCATTTGTTTTAACTCTTGCCTTTCAGATTTAAATTCTTTTTCAATCTCTTCACGATATTTTCTAGCCTCTTCTTTTGCCTCGATTAGTAATTCTTTACGATATGATTTACTTTCTCGTTCGGCTGTTTTTCTGATTTGCTCAGCTTCTAACTCCGCTTGACCACGTAGATTAACAGCGTCTTGTTCTGCATTTAAAAGAGTGAGTTCTGCCGCTTCTTTCGCAGACTTAAGTCTAACTGAAATCAGCGCATAACCAACTATCAAACCAATGAGGGCAAAAACAATCAAGATAATAATATTTGGCATGTTTTTACCTCAATAAAAATTTTAGATTTCATCTATAGAAAGCTACTCTTAAGTTTATCATAAAATAAGCTTTTTCACAATTTAAAATTGTAAAGCGTTTTACTAAAATTTGTGTTATGATATTTACAAGGAACAAAAAAGGAGTGTACTATGTCTAAAAAAGAAGTTACTGTGGAAAGTTTTGAACTTGACCACACTATCGTTAAAGCCCCTTACGTCCGCCTTATTTCAGAAGAAGCTGGACCTCTAGGCGATGTTATTTCAAACTTTGATATTCGTCTTGTGCAACCTAACGAAAATGCTATTCCAACAGCTGGTTTACATACTATCGAACACTTGCTTGCTAAACTTATTCGTGAACGAATTGACGGAATGATTGACTGCTCTCCGTTTGGTTGCCGTACTGGTTTCCATTTGATTATGTGGGGGAAACACAATACAACTGAAATCGCCAAACTTATCAAATCAAGTTTAGAAGAAATTGCCAACGTAACATCATGGGAAGATGTTCCAGGAACAACCATTGAATCTTGCGGCAACTATAAAGACCATAGCCTTTTTACCGCTAAAGAATGGGCAAAATTAATCTTAAAAGACGGTATTTCAGACGACACATTTGAACGTCATGTCATCTAAATATTAAAGTCAGCTTAGCTGGCTTTTTTAATAACAAAAGGCAAAGAGAAGCACTTCTCCTTGCCTTTTATTCATCGATTAATGGAACTGCATACCGCCATCAACAATGATTGTTTGACCTGTAATGTAATCGGAATCAGGTCCTGCTAAAAAGCTAACAGCTTTTGCAACGTCTTCTGGTTCTGACAAACGTTTTAAAGTGATGTCCTTTGCAAAAGTTTGCATTCCCCATTCATCATCTTTACCAGCATTTTTACCGACTTCATGCGCAATGTCAAACATCATTGGTGTTTTAACAATTCCAGGTGCGTAAGCATTTACTGTAATGCCATCCTTAGCTAAATCACGTGCTAAGGTTTGTGTGATGCCACGCACCGCAAATTTACTACCACCGTAAACAGTCAAGTTAGGATTACCAACAACACCTGCTTGTGAAGTTGCATTAATAATCTTACCACCGTGTCCTAATTTTTTGAACTCTGCCAAAGCTGCTTGGGCTCCCCAAATCGTACCTCCGACATTAATGGCAAAAGTACGTTCAAACACTTCCTCGGTAATCGTATCCAAAGGTGTCGTTGGAGCTACGCCAGCGTTATTAACCACAACTGATAAATCTCCAAAGTGTTCAACAACTTTTGCGAAAGCTTTTGCTACTTCGTCACGTTTTGACACATCTGCAACCACAGCAAAGGCATCTGTTGGAGAAATTTCCTGAACAGCCTTTTCAGCTGTTTCTTGATTGTAATCAAGGATTCCCACCTTAAAACCATCGTCATGCAGACGTTTTGCAATAGCAAAGCCAATTCCTTGGCCTGCACCTGTAACAATAGCGACTTTTACCATAATATCACCCCTTATCTTTAAGTTAACTTGATTATAGCGCTTACAATATTTTCTGTCAATTTTTTGAAACTTTTTTCAATCAGTTTTCATTACTTTTATTTATCAAATAAAAAATGCCCTCCGTAAGGAGAGAGCATTTTGTTTTTAATAATCAAGTGCATCCGAATTACCAGAAGCATTCCCAACAAAGTAACCTGTTTTACAGTTAATTGAGAAAAGGTATGTTCCGTCAGCCTTGAACATATTGTAGTAACCATTTCCATTAATGATATTAACTTTTTCAAGAATGTAATCATTTCCTGAGAAGTAACCACGTGATTGAGATGTTGCCACAATTTTATCAAGTACACCGTCCGCAAATGTCCAAGCAGAATTGCTTGAATCCGCAATCGCTGAATCACTATAAGGAACACGGCTCAAGCTACGTTGAAGTGTAGAAGCATCATAAGATGTGATACCATATCCACTAGCTCCAGAGACAGTTGGTGTTGTTGACGTATCAGATGATGATTGAGTTGCACTTTCTGTTTGGCTTGAGATACTTGCACTTGCTTCTTGACTGCTTGATGATGCCAAAGCAGCTAACTGATTCTTACCATCAGTAATCGCTGATTGCAACAATGTATCTAGATTAGCATTGCCTGTATTCAAAAGGTCACTTGATAAATTATCAAAGTTAGCATCAGATTTTACAGTTGCTGAAGCTTTTTCACCATTTACAATAACATTTGATTCAAATAAGGCATTGATTGTTTGGATAGCTGTAATTTGAGCTGCCAAAGTATCGTATTCTTTCTTAGCATCGTCATAGTAATCTGTGTCTTTCAAGTCATCAAGTTTTTCTTTTAATGATGAAATATTGTCAAATTCACTATTTTTCAATTTTGTTTTAGTATCATCTGTAAAGAAGGCTGCATAGGCATCGTCGAATGCCCTTTTCGCCTTTTTAGCTACTGCAGACGAACTAGATGATGTTGATTTCTTAGTTGTAGATGTTGATGAGCTAGCAACACTCGTGCTTGGTTCTTTAGTATAATTCAAACCGTAAGCCACAGCAAAAATAGCGACAACAAGAACCGCCAAGCCACCAATAATCACACGTTTATTTTTATAAGTTGGTTGCTCATCTGCCGTTTCAAGAGCAATAGCTTCACTGTTTTTGTCATCAGCAACCACAGCTGATGCAGCTTCTGGAGTTGGCTCTGAAACTGCTGAATCAGCATTTGGTATTTCAATACTAACATTTTCTTGCTGAATTGTTGAGTCGTTTTCAGATGCTACATCTTCTGATACTGGTACTTCTTGCGAAGTCTCTTGAGTGTCCTCAACTTTTTCTGCTTCAAAATCAACAGCTTTAGGCGTAGCTTCATTTTCTTTCAAAGCAGACTCACCAACAAGCCCGCTGTTGACCAATTCTGCACGTTGTTTCTTAATGAAATTGTCCAAAGCTTTGGTATCTAAATTGTCAAAGTCAGATAATTTAGCCTCAAACTTTTGTGATGTCACTTCGTCTCGGTGTTGTTTAATGTATTTATCCAAAACACCGTCAGACTCAGTCACTCCAGCTTTTAACTCAGAATCTTTCCGAACAGCTTCTCCAATGGTCATATTTTTTACATCTTCTAAATTAAGTCCTTCTTGTTCTTCAGAAGACGGCAATTCTTTCTTGTCTGACACGCTTGTTCACCTCTCTAAATCAGATTGTCTTTTTTATTAGGCTGTTTAACGCCGTATTTTACTTTTCTTGTGTTGGCGTGGTAACTAAACGTTTAACACGTTCGCCATAGAATTGGTACAAATCAACTCTTAGTGTACCGTTGTACAGTTTACGTTTTTTATCAGCCTGTGAACCATAGTTTTGTTCAAATTGTTCATCACTTGTTAGGATAAATTTACTCCATGTTTTTAGCGGAGCAAAAGTCTGTCCCATTTCATTATACAAGATGTCCACAGCTTTGTCATCCAGCAATCGTTCACCATAAGGGGGGTTAGACACGATAACACCGTTGATTTTATCAGTTTTTAAATCTTGAAGTCGCATTTGTTTCAATTTGATGACATCTGCAAGTCCAGCTTCCTCAGCATTCTTTTTCGCAATGTCAATCATGCGTCCGTCAATATCAAATCCAGAAATATCAAGTTCAATGTCATAATTAGCTTTTTCTTCAGCTTCATCACGAACTTGTTGAACCAAATCGGCGTCAACCCAATTCCATTCCTCAAAAGCAAAGTCACGATTAAAGCCTGGCGCAATGTTCATGCCAATCATAGCCGCCTCGATACAGAAGGTTCCCGAACCACATGTTGGGTCGATAAAAGGTTTATCTGGATACCAGTTTGACAACTCAATAATTGCTGCTGCCATATTTTCCTTAATCGGTGCCCCACCTTTTTCCACACGGTAACCGCGTTTGAAAAGACTTGCTCCTGTTGTATCAATCATAACTGTTGCTTTATCTTTTAAAATGGAAACTTCTATTCTAAACTCTGCCCCACTTTCTTGCAGTGGAATACCTTCTGGACGATGATAAACTTTTTGCAGTTTTTTAACAACAGCTTTTTTACTAATAGCTTGAACACTTGGCTCATTATGTAGTTTAGATTTCACACATTTTGCCTTTGAAATTGGAAACTTAGCACCAAGTGGTAAATAATTTTCCCAATTTAATTTGTAAACACCTTGAAATAACTCCTCAAAAGTACGAGCCGGAAATTCACCGACTACAATTTTAATACGGTCAGCTGCACGTAACCAAAGGTTGGTTGTCGCAATCGTTCTAACATCTCCTTGAAAGCGGACTTTTCCATTTTCGACTTGGCAGTCAATGCCTAAATCACGGATTTCACGCCCTACAACCGCTTCAAGTCCTGCTGCCGCTGTCGCTACTAAATTAAACGTTTTTTTCATTCATTAATTCCTATTTCATCAAATTCTTATCTATAAGTTTAACACGTTTTACTGGCTTTAAGCTAGTAAAAATCAATTAATTTTCAAACACCATTATTAGCCAATATCTAGTATTAAAATACAACCAAAAATAAAAGCTAGCCTAAGCTAGCTATATACCTATATGCAATTTTCTATAAGCCATGTTTTGTTCCAGAGATAACTAGGTCTTATCTCCTTCGATAATCATCTGTCTACTGTTTCCAGTCAGGATAGATTGTTCGGATTCCAACTATCCCATGCCCCTACCAAAGTTTGGGTTGCTAGCTTGAGGGGTTTACCGCGTTCCACTTCTTAGGTTTCCCTAAGAACTACGTCACTGTGGCACTTTCAGGGCTATTCAGACATATCCATAAAGAACTTAGCCTTTTTGCCCGCCGTAACATCAAAAAAGATGCCCCTAGGCTTATTGATTCACCTAGCACAAACACTACCGGCATCACAGCCAGTGCTAGCATGGACTTTCCTCATGGTATAAAAATACCACGCGATTATCCAAAAATTGCAATTTATAAACTCACTTTGACAAATTTCCAAAATAAGTTAAACACAAAATCAAAACAGCTTACTAACTGTCGTTAGTTAGGCTGTTTATTCAGTGATTTGTTTTCCAAATACTTCTTTTTCCAATCGGCTAATACGTTTCAAAATATCAATATTTGTTGCTGATTGAGCAACGCGTGTTTGTTGCTCTGCATTAACCGTATGTGAACCAACATAAGATGGTGTTGGCGCTGATTTTGGTTTTGAAGCGAGTTGTTGTTTTATTTTTTCATTTTCAGCGCGTAGTTCTTGAACCTGCGAAATATAACTTTCATAATCCTTGATGATGTCATCAAGGAATTCATCCACTTCTTTCTTATCATAGCCACGCATACTGGTTTTAAATTCTTGTTCAAAAATGTCCTTAGGACTGTAAATAATACTTGCCATTCTATCTCTCCAAACAAAACTATTCTAGTTAAAAGTAAGAATATGAAATCATCATATCAAGGTATATGTTACAGAAAATTTAATGAAAAATCAAGCATTTACCTTTATTTCATTATTAAAATTTTATTACCATTCTTCTAAGAATTCATTAAGACGGTCAAAGGTCAGAAAATTAATCGGATAGTCCTCTTTTTCTTGCATCACTTGTAACAAATATTTTAAATTTGTTTCATTTTCACTATCGTAAAAAAGATAGGCTCCTTCTGTATTATCTACTAAAAATTGATTATAGTTTTTAAATTGACTTGGATTTTCATAACTTTTATAAGTATACTTGACAAAATCAACCTGCTTAAATTCACCTAATTTTACTTGGTTAGCTTCATTCCAATTTTGACCATGATTTTCAAAAGCAAAAATCGTTGCTATGCTAAACTCATACTCTTCATGCAATTCCTTGGCAACTTGTAAAGCCCAATATTCAAAACCAAGATTTCCCATAAAAATCAGCCAATCAATTCCTTCTTCAAAATAACGAATCAAATCATGGCGGATAGCTTTTTTTATAACACTAATGCGCTCATCCTTATCTTGAAAGATTCCTAATTCAAAACTCTTATAACCCGTCACGAGAATTGCAGCCATATTCTGTTTCCTTTCTAAAAATATGTTATAATAAGATTGCTTATGTTGACTTAAGCATGAATGTTAGGAGTTCTATGGTTAATTACCCTCATCATCTTATTCGAAAACAAGCAGTTCCTGCTTCTAAAAAAGTGAAAAAATCAACGGTTAACTTTGCTAATCGTGGGATGAGTTTTGAAGCAGCAATTAATGAAACCAATAATTATTACTTGTCTCGTAATATTGCTGTCATTCATAAAAAACCAACACCGATTCAAATTGTTAAAGTTGATTATCCGAAAAGAAGCCGTGCCAAAATTGTAGAAGCGTATTTTCGACAAGCTTCCACGACCGATTATTCTGGTGTCTATAAAGGACGCTATATCGACTTTGAAGCCAAAGAAACGCGGCAAAAGACATCTATGCCATTAAAAAATTTCCACGCTCACCAGATTGAGCACATGGCAAATGTTTTAAAACAAGACGGCATCTGCTTTGTTCTACTTCATTTTTCGACACTTAAGGAAACTTATTTTCTACCTGCTAGTGCTCTAGTAGATTTTTACCAAATCAATCTCGGCACCAAATCCATGCCACTTGATTATATCAGAAAAAATGGTTATGTAGTGACAACAAGTTCACTACCTCAAGTTCCTTATTTAGATATTATTGATCAAAAAATTTTAGGCGGTGATCACAATTAAAAAGAAAATAACAAGAAAACAAAAGAAAACTAATCCTACTACTTCTTCAAGAAAAACAACTGCTCTTAAAGTCTTAAAATATGGCTTGATTGCAGGACTAACACTTATCATTGCAGCTGTTTTGGCTGGTGGCTCTCTCTTTGCTTACTATGTAAGTAGTGCCCCAAAATTGTCTGAAAGCAAGTTATCATCTACTAACTCCAGTTTAATTTACGATTCAAGCGGCAATTTGATTGCGGACCTTGGTTCTGAAAAACGTGAAAGTGTTACGGCTGATAATATTCCTTTGAATTTGGTAAATGCCATTACTTCTATTGAAGATAAACGTTTCTTCAAACACCGTGGTATTGATGTTTACCGTATTCTTGGAGCTGCTTTTAACAACTTCACTAGCTCGAGCACCCAAGGTGGATCCACACTTGACCAACAGCTGATTAAATTGGCTTACTTCTCAACGAGTGAATCCGACCAGACCTTAAAACGTAAGGCTCAAGAAGCTTGGCTTGCTCTCCAAATGGAACGCAAATATACTAAGGAAGAAATTTTAACTTTCTACATTAACAAGGTATATATGGGAAATGGTAACTACGGTATGCTTACCGCTGCTAAATCTTACTACGGTAAAGATTTGAAAGATTTGTCCATTGCCCAACTTGCCTTACTTGCAGGAATTCCTCAAGCTCCTAGTCAATATGACCCTTATACTAATCCAGACGCAGCACAAAGTCGTCGTGATATCGTTTTGGCAGAAATGTACGAGGACGGTAACATTACAAAAGGCGAATACGATACTGCAGTAGCAACTCCTGTTACAGACGGCTTACAAACACTCACGGAGACTTCAAGTTATGATGCTTACCTTGATAATTATATTAAGGAAGTTATCGAAGAAGTCAGCGATAAGACAGGTCAAGATATTTATTCAGCAGGACTCAAAGTCTATACAAACGTTGATACTGATGTCCAACAATATCTCTGGAATGTTTACAATACTGATTATTATGTCTCTTATCCAGATTCTGATCTTCAAGTTGCCTCAACTATCATTGATGTGACAAACGGTAATGTTATTGCTCAACTTGGCTCACGTAACCAAGATACTTCTGTCTCACTTGGTACAAACCAATCTGTTCTAACAGATAGGGACTGGGGTTCTACAATGAAACCTATTACTGATTATGCACCTGCTATTGAAAATGGTATTTACACAAGTACCGCAGCTACGACAAACGATAGTAAATATTACTGGCCAGGCACTTCTACTCAGATTTACAACTGGGACCGTCAATACTATGGTACAATGACCATTCAAACAGCGATTCAACAATCACGTAACGTACCTGCCGTTAAGGCTCTTGAAGCTGTTGGGTTAGATGCTGCTAAAGAATTCCTTGAGGGGCTAGGTATCTATTACCCTCAACTTTACTACTCAAACGCCATTTCAAGTTCTACTAGTGATTCTGATGAAAAATATGGCGCAAGTAGTGAAAAAATGGCTGCTGCCTATGCGGCATTTGCCAACGGTGGTATCTATTACGAACCTCAATATATTAATAAAATCGAGTTTAATGATGGTACTACTCAAACCTACAGTTCTTCTGGTACACGTGCCATGAAAGAAACAACAGCATATATGATGACATCAATGCTGAAAACTGTTTTAACCTACGGTACAGGTACTGAAGCTGCTATTTCTGGTGTTTACCAAGCTGGTAAGACTGGTACTTCTAACTATTCTGATGATGAATTAGAAGAAATTGAAGAATCAACTGGTATTTACAACAGCGTTGTTGGTACAATGGCTCCAGATGAACTCTTTGTTGGTTACACCACACAATACTCAATGGCAGTTTGGACAGGTTATAAAGATAGGATGACACCAATTTATGGTGATGGTTTGAATGTCGCAGCTGATGTTTATAAAGCAATGCAAAGCTATCTAAATGAAAAATATGGTAGTGGCAGTAAAGACTTCACCGTACCAAGTGGTGTTTATACTAGCGGTAGCTATGTTTACCTAAGTGGTTCAAGTAATAACTACACTTACTCATCAACATCAAGTTCCGTTTACAGTAACATCTACGGTTCAAGTTCAACTTCCTCTGAAGAAGAGTCATCAACCGCTGAATCTACTAGTGAAAATAGTTCTTCAACCGAATCATCAAACGAAGCTGACAACAATTTAGATAATAGTAGCACAGAATCTAGTAATGATTAGCACAAAAAACTCTCTCTGAACGACCTGCACTCTGATCGTTAGACACGACATCTAACGATTGGAGTGCTTTTTGTATGACATTAAGTTATGAAGATAAGGTTCAACTCTATGAGTTACGCCAAAATGGAGAGTCGATTAACTCCTTATCAGAAAAGTTTAGTATTGTTAAGGCTTATATCAAATATATGTTTCGACTGATTGATCGGTATGGAATAGGTATCGTCTAGAAAAGGAAAAATATCTATTACTCTCCAGACTTAAAGCAGGAAATGATTGCTAAAGTTTTGTTTAAAGGTCAATCCCAAAAGCAACTAGCTCTTGATTATGCCTTACTCAATTATAGTCAGCTGGCAAAGTGGCTGGCACAATATAAGAAAAATGGGGGTACTATTGTTGAGAAAACTAGAGGGAGCCCACCAAAGATGGGGCGAAGCAAGGCTCAAAGAGCGACAAAAATCATTCAAGAATTAATTGATCACTTTTCTCTAGAAACTTTGCTTAAAATTCTTGATTTATCCCGTTCAACTGATTACTATCAAGTCAAACGACTAGTTCAAGAAGATAAGGATACAGAACTAAATTCTTTCACCAATGATTTGTCTAGATTTTTGAGGACAGTACAAAAACTGGAGGGAGTATTTTATTCTTATATGCAAAATGACATCAGCCAAACAGCTGATGTCATTCTTTTTATTTACTTGCAAGAGCTCCCATTGGATCCCATGGTGCAAGGACGATTGGTTCTGCTTCATAAGCTGCGCGTTCTTCTGCTGTCAAAAATTCTTTACGTACAACGATTTGGTAAGTAAATTCATCCATCCAAGCGTCTGAAGCGACAAAGTAACCTTTGTTACCAACTTTATCTCCCCATGAATTTTCAACTTTCCATTTAAGAGATTTGCCATTTTCGTCCAAATCAACACCTGTAAGCACCATAGCGTGTGTCATCAGACTTTCGCTGTAATCAAGACGTCCTGCTTTGTCTTGAGTGAAATTGATGTCCATAGCTGTTTCAAAATCATAAACGTTTGTCGCCATGATACCTTTTTGACGGTCTGAGATTTGGCCAACATCAGAACCAAACCAAACAGTTTCACCAGCTTGCATTTGAGCGATAGCCAATTCTTTGAAACGTTCCATATCAAGGTTAAGGTAACGAACTTCACGGCTACCAACCACATTACCAAGCATTTCAACAGTGTAAGATTTGCCGTAAGGTTTATCGGCTGTTGGCGCATTGATAACTGATACGTATTCTGAAAGGTCTAAACCAACATATTTTTTGAAAAATTCTTGTGGTGTGATGTTTTTATCTGAATGATAATTGTTATCTTTGTCACGGTAAGCAAAGTCAATCGTGCGTGGTGGCAAACCAAGATTGATTGCTAAGAAATTAAAGACTTCTTGGAGAAGGGCTTCTTTTTTCGCTTGAACAGCTTTGTCATCAGCACCAGCTGCAATAGCTTCACGCAAAATTTGAGCATCTTGACGCAATAATTTGTTAAGGTATTGGTTCAATTCGCGGCTGTTGCTTGATGAAATTGATTCTGGGTATGCTGCTTTTGGTACGACACCGTATTTTTCAAAAAGGGCAACAACCATATCCCATTGTCCACCGTCTTGTTGTGGCACATCAAGCAAGAATTTTACTTTACGACTACCGAGTTCTTGATCTGCTGTTGCGATAACTTGTTCTAAGAACCAGTTTGATTTTTCGTATTTATCCCAGAAGAATGTGTGGGCTTGAGAAAGCTCAAAATTTTCCAAGTTCAAATCTGAAATCATTTTATGACGGAAAGTATTGAGTGCTGCAAACATCCAGCAACGACCTGATGCTTTTTGGTTGGCAACCTTATCTTTTGTCAAATCAATTGAAAAAGCGTGATCGTTTTCCATTTCACTTTGACGTGTTTCAAGTGATTTTAACAATCCATTGTGAGTTACAGCATTTTCAACAGCACGTAATTTGCTATCAGCTTGAAAATCAGCAAAGAGTTTTTCGGTAAATGTTGATGATAATTCTGACATAATTCCTCCTATATTATCGGTTGACAGTCATGTAATGTTTTCTGACTTAACCATACTTAACTAATATCCATTATATCGCTTATTAAGGAGATTGCAAGAATTTTTGATAAAAAATTCTGACATTTTTAAAGGAATTACAAGAGTATGTAACCTTTTGTGACAACTACAATTTCAGACTACTGTTTTTCAAAGAAAAAAGACCCAGCGGGTCTTTTGTTTTATTTCCAGAAATCATCAAATACTGTGATCGGTAAGTGACGTTTGTGTTCTGTTTTACGCCACCAATTTTCAATTTTTTCTTTGGCTTCTGATGAAACTGTTTTACCTTCAAGATAGTCATCAATATCATTATATGTGACACCTAAAGCAACTTCGTCTGCAATTCCTGGGCGATTTTCTTCCAAGTCAGCTGTTGGAATTTTTTCATAGATTGCAGGATCTGCACCGAGTTCTGCTAACAATTGTTTTCCTTGACGTTTGTTTAAACGATAAAGAGGAATAACATCAGCACCACCGTCACCAAATTTAGTGAAGAAGCCTGTGATGTTTTCAGCAGCGTGGTCAGTACCAATAACAGCTCCGCTATTTGCTCCAGCAACGGCATATTGTGTGATCATACGTTGGCGTGCTTTGATATTTCCTTTATTGAAATCTGAAACATCAATGCCAGCTTTTTCAAGTTCACGAACCTGTCCGTCAACACCTTCTTTGATATTAACGACAAGGCTAACATCTGGCTGGATGAATTTAAGAGCACGTTGAGCATCCTCTTCGTCAGCTTGGACGCCATACGGTAAACGTACAGCAACAAATTTGTAGCTATCATCGCCAGTTTCAGCACGTAGTTCTTCTACGGCAATTTGTGCCAAACGTCCTGCCAAGCTTGAATCTTGTCCACCAGAAATCCCTAAAACATAACTTTTAAGGAAAGAATGTTTTTTTAAATAATCTTTAAGAAAATCAACTGATACGCGAATTTCTTCTTTAGGGTCAATACTTGGTTTAACCCCTAATTCAGCAATGATTTTTTCTTGTAACGTCATTTAACTTCTCCTTTTTGTTGTGCTTCTTTTCGGATACGGTCAATAAGGTTCATTTTGTTTTGCCAAACTTCTTGTGACAAATCAACTGGGTAATCTTGTGGATTAAGCAGGCGTTTATATTCATCCCAAAGTTTGTCAAATTCTTTACGAGCATATTCTTGAATCTCGGAAAGAGATGGTAAGTTATAAACTAATTTCCCTTTGTCGAAAATATCAACAAGAAGTGGCACAGCCTCAAAATCTCTTACTATTTTATTGATATAAGTGTATGTTGGGTGAAACATGTAAACTTCGTCAAGTTTATTAACATCAGTGTCTGTGAAAGTGATGTAGTCACCTTCTGTTTTATTTCTTTCACGACTAGTAATACGCCACACTTGTTTTTTACCTGGTGTAGAGACTTTTTCGGCGTTATTTGACAACTTAATAGTATCTTGCATGACACCATTTTCATCTTCCATAGATACAATCTTATAAACTGCACCAAGTGCTGGTTGGTCGTAAGCTGTGATTAATTTTGTTCCAACACCCCAGACATCAATTTTGGACTTTTGCATTTTAAGGTTGAGAATGGTATTTTCATCCAAGTCATTTGAAGCGTAAATCTTAGCATTTGGATAGCCGGCAGCATCTAACTGTTTACGAATTTTTTTAGACAAATAAGCCATATCTCCTGAGTCAATACGAACACCAAGGAAATTAATCTTATCACCTAATTCGTTAGCAACGCGAATAGCTGCTGGAACACCAAGACGAAGAGTATCGTATGTATCAACTAAGAAAACACAATCTTTGTGAGTACCGGCATAAGCCATGAATGCTTCGTAATCATCGCCATAAGCTTGAACTAAAGCGTGTGCATGTGTTCCTGATACTGGGATGTCAAACATTTTACCAGCGCGAACATTTGAAGTGGCATTTGCACCACCAATAATAGCTGCACGTGTTCCCCAAATAGCTGCATCCATTTCTTGGGCACGACGACTACCGAATTCTAGCAAGGGCTCGTCCTCAATGACAGAGCGAATACGAGCAGCTTTTGTCGCAATCAATGTTTGGAAATTAATAATGTTAAGCAAAGCTGTTTCAACCAATTGACATTGGGCAAGCGGTCCTTCGACTTGAACGATTGGTTCATTAGCAAAAACCAAATCACCTTCTTTAGCTGAACGAATGGTTAATTCCAATTTGAAGTCTTTCAAATAAGCAATAAAATCAGCTGGATAACCTAAATCTTCTAGATAAGCAATGTCTGTTTCTGTAAAACGAAGATTTTCAAGGTATTCAACCATACGTTGCAAACCAGCAAAAACGGCATAGCCATTGGCGAATGGTTCTTTACGGAAAAAGATTTCAAAAACTGCATTCTTATTGTGAATGCCTTGATTAAAGTAAACTTGCATCATATTGATTTGATACAAATCTGTATGGAGAGTTAAACTATCATCTTGATACATGTGGTATCCCCTTTTTAAGAAATATGAGCCTTGATTAGTCTTGTTAAGACATTACCAGCCTCACAAGAATTTTTTGTTATCTCCAGCTCAAAGTTAATTTATCCCCCATATTATAGCACAATTACGACAGACTGACTAAAACTTTGTGAGGTTTTGCTCAAAGATTTGAAAAAAAGCTGATTTTCTGAAAATATTTTCACATTTTCTCACAAATCTAACAACTAATAAAAAAGCCTAAGATTTTCATCTCAGACTTTAGTGATGTGATTATGTCATATTTTCAATATATTGGTAAACGCCTTGTCCAGCAATAGCTCCGTCGCCAACAGCTGTCGCGATTTGGCGAAGTTCTTTTTGGCGAACATCTCCAATGGCAAAAATGCCTGCTTTTGGTGTCATCATGCGTTCATCTGTTATCACCCAACCAGCTTCATCTGTGATGCCAAGATCAGCTACCATACTTGTTACTGGGTTAACCCCAACGTAGATAAAAATACCACCAAATTCGTGTTCGCTAAGCTCACCAGTTTTAACATTTTCAACGGTTACACCAGAGACTTTAATATCAGTTCCTTTGATTTCTTTGACCACAGAATCCCAGATAAAGTTGATTTTGTCGTTAGCAAAAGCACGATCTTGCAAAATCTTTTGAGCACGCAATTCATCACGGCGATGAATAATCGTTACAGATTTGGCAAATTGTGTGAGGTAAACAGCTTCTTCGACTGCCGAATCCCCACCACCGACAACTAATAAATCTTGATTACGGAAGAAAGCACCGTCACAGACAGCACAGTAAGAAACGCCGCGGCTTGTGTATTCTTCTTCACCAGGTACATCAAGAGTGCGGTATTTAGCACCAGTCGCTAAAATAATTGTTTTTGCTTCATAGCTGGTATCCTCAGTAATGACACGTTTCACATCACCAGCATCCTCGATAGATTTCACAATACCGTAAATATTTTCAACACCAAACTTTTCAAGTGGCGCATGCATATTCATCGACAATTCTGGTCCTGAAATATGGTCATATCCTGGGTAATTTTCGATTTCTGAGGTATTATTCATTTGTCCACCAGGGGCTCCTTGTTCAATAATACCAACTTTCAAATTAGATCTAGCGGCATAAAGCCCCGCAGTCATACCAGCAGGACCTGAGCCAATAATTAATGTATCGTACATTTATTCACCTCAATATCTCAATTATTTCTTCATTGTAGCAATCAGGTATTAAAATTGCAATTATTACGCTTTGAACATTAATAAAATCGCCATAAATGCAAAGGACAAAACTGGGATAGTCATAATTGACATCATTAACACATCATATAAAAAAGCTTGGCGTTCTTTGACTGTTTTGTCCAACTTACGAACAGCACGCCAAAAATTCCAAATGATACCAACTAAAAAAACAAAAGCAATAGCTAATAGAAGTCCTTTGATATAAAGACTAAAAATTTCTAAAAACATACGTCACCTATACTTAAATCAGTTTTTGCTTTATCACTCTAAAAAGAGCTGAAAAAGTCTCCCAGCTCTCATTATAACAAAAGTTAGTGGTTAAATATACGTTTTTGTATAGTTTGCGAAGAATTCTTTGGTTCTAGCTTCTTTTGGATGATTGAAAACATCATCTGGTTTGCCAGCTTCAAGAATATGCCCCTTATCAAGGAATAAAACCTTGTCTGCCACTTGATAAACAAAGTTCATGTCATGGCTAACCAAAACCATTGTTTGCCCTGCTTTAGCGGCATCCGCAATTGATTTTTCAACTTCTCCAACAAGCTCTGGGTCAAGTGCTGATGTGGGTTCATCAAGCAAGAGGACATCTGGTTTCATTGCCAAAGCACGCGCCAAAGCCACCCGCTGTTTTTGCCCACCTGATAAATGACGTGGGTAATAGTTTTCACGGTCAGACAAACCAACCTTAGCTAATTCTTCTTTCGCAATTTTTGTCGCTTCACTATCTGGAAGCTTCTTGACAATTTTTAAGCCTTCTTTGACATTTTCAAGGGCTGTTCGGCGTTCAAAGAGATTAAATTGTTGGAAAACCATAGCTAATTTACGACGTAAAACAAGGACATCTTCCTTAGAAATCGTTTGAAAATCAACTTTGAAATCACCAATAGCAATACTACCAAAATCAGGTTTTTCTAAAAAATTTAGACTACGCAAGAAGGTTGATTTTCCTGCACCTGAAGCACCGACAAGAGCTAGAACTTCTCCCTTTTGAATATCAACATCCAAACCAGCTAAAACTTTTTGCCCTGAAAATTCTTTGGTTAAATTTGTAATTTTAATCATTAGCGAATATCTCCTGTCACTTCTTTTTGACTTGATTGAGGCGTATCGATATCCATTCGTTTTTCGATGAGACGACCGATTTGTTCAATAATAATACTGATTACCCAGTAAACAAGCGCAACTGAAATGTAACGTTCAAAATAACGATAATCCGAACCTCCTAAAATCTGCGCTTGGGCAAACATTTCAACAATACCTGCGTTAAATGCCAATGATGTTCCCTTCGTCAAGCCAATCAAGCTGTTAATCAACGTCGGCGTTGCAATGACAGCTGCATTTGGAATAATTACGCGACGGTAAACTTGAAAGGAGGTCATTCCCAAGCTACGCGCAGCTTCAATTTCTCCGATATTAACAGCTTGAATCGCAGCTCGAATGGTTTCGCTAGTGTATGCCGCTTCATTGAAAGCAAATGCAGTTACCGCAAAAACAGATGCTGGAATAGCATTGATATTCCAATCAAAACCGTATCTTATTTTGAGAAATTTCAAGAAAAGTGGGATACCGTAGTAAGTCAACATGAGTTGAACAAGGATAGGTGTTCCACGTAAAAAGCTAACAAAAACAGCTTGAATCGGATACAAAACCTTTGTGCGATTGATTTTCACGATAGCAAATAGTAAAGCTAACAACAAGCCAAATATCGCACCTGCTATTGTTAAGCCAAGCGTTGTTGGTAAACGTTCTATTAAAGACGGAATGGCATCAAAAACCGCTCGCCAACTGAATAATTGACCTTCTGGAATTTTTTCAACCAACTTATCATACCAAGACAAGCCAGCTGCTAATGTTGTTAAAGTCATATGAACTCCTTTTCTATTATCCTACACTATAACGATAGCCCTATCACCAATCCTTTTCTTTTTCATTTTTAATTGATTGTTGAAACGAAGTCGCCACCAAAATATTGCTCGCTTAATTCAGCCAATGTGCCATCGTCTTTTAATTCTTTGATACGTTTATTGACAAATTTTTGTAGTTTGGTTCCTTCATCTGTATCCGCAAACAATAGGTACTCTAAACCATCTGTCGCGCCGCCAATATCATCTGTTACATTGGTCACTGTCAAATTGAAGCCTTGGTCCTCAACGAGATAATTCGATGAAATCGCATCATACAAAATAAAGTCGATTGTCCCATTTTCAATATGTTGCACACGTGTTGTCAATCCTGTTGAGCTAGAAGCGTAATTAATCTTAATCGGCTCTTTATCAGGATTTTCATCGTTCCATTTTTCTAAAACTTGAGCATAGTTAGAACCTGAAATCACTTCAGTTGATTTTCCAGATAAATCATCAAGACTATCATAACTTGTCCCTTCAGCACTTGTTATGGCATAGTTTGATTTAGAAATTGGGTCTGAGAAAAGGTACTTTTCAGCACGTTCTTCATTATAGTTAAAGTCATTTGCCGCAATTTGGTAACGGTCTGCATCTACTCCTGTTAAAATAGAATCAAACGCCGTTGTCACAAATTCAACTTTATATTTCTTGGAATCCTTAAAAATGGCTTTCACCACATCAATATCATAACCTTTAAAGGTGTCATTTTCTTTGTAAGTAAATGGTGCTGTATCTGAGTCTGTTGCCACTTTGATGACTGTTTTACCACTTGATTGTGATTGATTGGAACAAGCCGCCAGAGCTAGTGTCAGCATAACCAAGAAACCAAACGATAGTAATCTCCTCTTTTTCATTTGTCTTCCTCTTTTCTAATAATTCCTTTCCAGTCTATCAAACTTAGCCACACTTTCCCAATACATTTTTTCTATGGACTTGATAAGAAAAAACTATCAGGAAATAAATCACATTTCTTGACAAAGCTAACCAAGCGCTACTTGCTTAAAATAAAAATCCCGAAGTTATTTCGGGATTCTGTTTTCTAGAAAGTTTGTTTTCTTGCTTTACGTTCAGCACGTCCTTTGGCACGATTAGCGGCACGGCGTTCACGTTTGCGTTTTTCATCAACTTTCCATTGAATTTTTTTCTTGTAGCCTGGTTTAATTTTTTTCTTTTTCTTTTTAACCAGACCGATCATTTCAGTATCTAATTTTTGGTAAGATTTTTCGCGGTTAGCTCGACGGTCACGGTCGTAAGTATCTTGAAATTCACCGTTTTTAAGCATTTTAGGGACAAATTTAATCCCCATTTTTTCAAGTTCACGAATATCAGAATCGTCACTTGGTTTGTAAAGCGTAATCGCAATACCATTTAAATCATTACGTCCTGTACGTCCAACACGGTGCACAAAGAATGATAAATCTTGCGGAATAGCATCATTGATAACATGACTAACTCCTTCAATATCAATCCCACGCGCTGCCAAATCTGTCGCCACAATGTATTCGTATGACAGTTTTTTGATTTGGTTCATGGTGCGTTTACGTTCACGTGGAGGAATATCGCCGTGAATTTTTGCCACTTTCAATCCATTTGACACAAGATAGCTATGCAATTCATCTGCACGTTCTTTTGTGTTTACAAAAATCATGGCAAGATATGGATTTAGGGCTTTAGTGATTTCCAAGATTTGCGCATTTTTATCACGTCCCTTAGTTGAAACCAACCAATTATCGATTGTATCTGCGATAACAGTAGTTGTCTTGATTTTTTCCATGACTGGATTTGTCAAATATTTTTTCAAGAAGGGTTGCAATTTTTGTGGAATAGTCGCTGAGAAAACCAAAATTTGAACATCTTTTGGCAATGTCCCTGCAATCTTATCCACTGTATCAAGGAATCCCATATCAAGCGTCATATCAGCTTCATCAACAACAAAGGTATGAGCTTTATAAATTTCCAAATCACCTGATTTGACCAAATCATAGATACGACCAGGTGTACCAATGACGATGTGTGGCTGAGATGATTTCAATTTTTCAATTTGACGTAGTTTATCTGTACCACCAACGTAGTTTACCACACGAATTTCTGTTTCAGATTTTTCAGCAATTTGTTTGGTTGCTTGATAAATTTGCGTTGCCAACTCACGGCTTGGTGCTGTGATAACCACCTGAACATTATTACTGTTTTCATCTAATTTCTCAAAAATCGGCAACAAGAAAGTGTGTGTTTTTCCTGAACCAGTTTTAGATTCTCCAACCAAATCACGACCAGAACGCACAACAGGAATTAACTTTTGTTGTACTTCTGTCGGATTTGTGAATTTAAGCTCTGCAAGCGCCTCACGAATGTAGGGCTTAAAATTAAAATCATTAAAAGACATGCTTTACCTCAATTTCTTATCTCATCAAGTTTCACTTGAAAAGTTCTCTATATTTACTTATCGTTTAATCCCCAGCCAAAAACGACTAAGCGAATTTTTTCGTTCTCTTTTATTATATCATTAAAAGGGGGATTAAAGCAAAGTACACTGCGATTTAGAATCAAAAACGAGCTGAAAACCCAGCTCGTTCATTTATTAAAATGTGTAAAGTGCAATCAAGGTCAAAATACTTGCAATAGCCCCAACACTCCACAAAAAAGCATCAACTTTCCATTCTGACCATTTTTCTGATTTTCCTGTCAAACCACCAAGTTCCAAATGATGATGGAATGGTGTCATGCGGAAAATACGACGCCCTTCACCATATTTTTTCTTCGTGTATTTGAAATATGACACTTGAAGCATGACTGAACTTGTTTCAAAGACATAAACGATACCAATGATTAACAAAGTCCATTCTTGGCGAAGCGCAATGGAAATCGCTGCAAGCATTGCTCCTAAAGCCAAACTTCCCACATCACCCATAAAGATTTTGGCAGGTTTATGGTTAAAAACAAAGAAGCCAAACAAAGCACCAATCATTGTCACGATAATCAACAAGACATCAAATTGTCGTTGAGCAAAGGCGATGATACCATAGGCAACCAAGCTGATAGCAACTGAAATAGAAGCCAAACCGTCAATACCGTCTGTCAAATTAACGGCGTTTGAAAAACCAACAACCCAGAAAAGAACAAAGAAAACGTAAAGAATACCAAGATGAAGGTCAAAACCAAAGATATTTAAATCATCTGTTCCGCTTGGACGGACATGAACGAAGTAGAAAATCAAACCACCAATAATTTGCAAGCTCATTTTTTGCCAAGGTGTCAATCCTTCATTAATTTGTTTAAAGATCTTCAAAAAATCATCAAGAAAACCAATAATACCATAAATGAGAACCACCAAAAGAATGCCTGCCGTTGCTCCCATTGAAGCACCGTTTTGCTTTTCGATTAACAAGCTAAAAATGAGACTAACAAGGATTCCAACTGTTAGAAAAACTGTTCCTCCCATGGTTGGAGTACCAGCTTTAGCCAAATGTTGTTTGACATCCTCGTGCATTTGTTGCCCGCCGATCTTCTTGAGTTGGTAAATACGAATAAAGTGGGGCATGGCAAATACTGTCAACGCAAAAGCGACAATACCTGCGATTAAACTTAAAAACATCTTAGTTTATTCTCCTAGAGTAATTGTAATTTTTTTAACACCGTCGATATCTGTTTCGGATTCGACACTTTGTTTCGTGACTGTTCCCGAATCAGAACCTTTAAAGGTTATCTTAATTCCAGTCCATTTAGCAAATTTTTCAACATTTTCTTTCGTCCAACCATACATATCTGGTACTGTTTCAAGATTACCCGTCCAAAGTAAGATTTGCTCGTTGGCAGAAAGATTGCTACCGACTTTCTTAGACATTTTCTTAATCTTGCTACCCGAACCAACAACAACTGGTTGTACAAGGTTATCACGAAGTTCTTGGGCTGTATCCCCTGGGTTTTCACCGATATAATCTTTTAGTGTATATTCGGTTTCTTTATCAGTTCCCGTTACTGCTGTACTAGTCAAAGTATCTTTAATCATCATCGCTCTTTCAAGCACAGGATTGATAACATCTTGCCAATACATAGCTCTGAATTGTTCAGATGGTTGTTGAAGCGTTACATACATAATAAATTCTGGATCATCTGATGGCACAATCGCAACAACTGAGTAAATGTAATCATTATCTCCTGTTAAGTACCCACCACCGTCTTCAGCCGAAGCGGCAATTTGGGCAGTACCAGATTTAACGGCGACGGAATAGTCACCAACTTGGATATATGGTTGACCTGTTGTGCCGTTATACAATGTACCATATTGTGAATCAGTACCAACGGTTACCATGTAATCAAGTGTTTGGTCAGCAGCATCTTCTGAAACAGGATTACCAACAACTTCTGATGTCGCTACACGTGTCGAATTAGTATTTGAATCGTAGATCTGACTAATGAATTGCGGCTCTAGCATGACACCACCATTAGAGATAGCTGTAAAGGCACGCAACATTTGTACTTGTGTGACACCAATACCTTGACCAAATGAACTCATGGCTACCGTTACTTCATTGTCAGAAGGTAGCAAACCGCTATCTTCATTTAGCATACCAAAACGTGTTGGATAACCAAATTTAAAACGCGAAAGATAAGTAAGCCACTTGTCATTACCCATTTTTTGTTCAAGGCTAGTCATGGCAACGTTACTTGACCAAGCAAAACCTTGGGCATAAGTTAAGTACTGAACCGAAGTCATTCCTTCATTAACATTCCAGTCATTGATTGTCGTATCAGCAACTGTGATACCATTGATTGTTGAAATAACCTCATTAGGATTGAAAACACCATCATCAATCGCTGAAGCAAGGGTCATAACTTTCATGGTTGACCCTGGTTCGTAATAGTTCTGATAGAGTAGGGTGTTCCAAGTTTTTAGATTGTCCTCACTATAGCCATCCAAGGTTTGCGCATTGTAAGTTGGACGTTGTGTCGTAGCTAAAATTTCACCTGTTTTTGCATTAACAACTGTGGCACTAGCATATGTTCCTTGGGCTTCATTTTGGAAGATATCCATTTGAGATTCCAAGTAAGATTGCAATGGTTCAGAAAGTGTTGTGTAAACATCTTTCCCATCGATAGCTTGTTTAACTGTTGTTTCGGTACCAAGTAACAGATTACCATTTTTATCTTTTTGATAAATCACTTTACCGTCTGTCCCTGACAAAATATCATCTAAAGCTGCTTCAAGACCTGATGTACCTACAAGACTCGATGTACCATCTTTGTTCTCTTTTAGTTGTGTCAAACCAAGGAATTGTGAAGCAAAAACACCATTTGGATACATGCGTCCAGGTGTTGAAGTGAAACCAATTCCTTTAATGCCAGCTTCGTCCATAGCTGTTTCAATAGCTAATTTTGTACTATATGACAACCCAGAACCTGAACTTCCAAAAGAAACTTGGAAAAGCCCATCTTGTTTAAGCTGACTGAGCACTTCATTTTTGTCAATTCCAAGCTTTTCATTTAAAATCTCTGCCACTTTCTCATACTGAGATTTTTTGACATATAGTTTTTCGCCTGTTGATGAAACATAAGATGTTGAAATAATAGCATAGATACTGTAGGTTGTTGAATCCTCTGCAAGAGCAACACCATTACGGTCATAAATCGTACCACGTTTAGCCTGAACAGTCACTTCTTTCTGATAAACTTCTGACGCTTCTGTTGACAAATTGTGTCCGAACTTTGTATCTGTCCCAATAATAATAGCAAAATTGATAACAAACACAAAGAAAAGGAAGACTGCCAGAATCATCAAATTCTGACCAACACGCTCACGGTTTTTGTTGGGCGTTCGTCTATCCTTTACCACATAGTCTAAAAAACGGTTTATTAATTTCTTCATAGACTATTTTTACTCCACCTGTTTAATATTATCCTGTTGGCTGGTCAAGCCTGCATTTCCTGCTATTTGTTCAATACGGTCACGACTTGTCAATTCGTTAACCTCTTGTTTAGCATTATCATAATCTGTCTGCATATCACTTATCTGACTATTGAGATTTGTGATTTCTTGTTGCACTTGTAGATTACGACTCTGTAGGTAAATAATACTAACAGCCATAGTAATAGCCGTCAAAATAATAGCACCATAAAAAACTTTTTCAATTCTCGAAAATTTTCTAATCCGTCTTTTAAGAGCATTAGAAATAGCTTCGTTACGATGTTTATCTGTCATAATTATTTACGAACCTTTCTAGCCACACGGAGCTTGGCTGAGTGAGAACGATTATTGACTTCTAACTCTTCTTCGCTTGGTAAAATAGGTTTTCGATTAACCAAAGTAAGCTTAGGTTGCATATCCTCAGGAATAAAAGGCAACCCTTTCGGCACATCTACAGTAGAAGCCTCTTTGAATAATTGTTTTGTCAAACGGTCTTCCAAAGAATGGAAAGTAATCACTGAAATACGCCCATCAACTGCCAATAGCTCAATAGCTTGTTGAATAGACTCATCTGCCGCACCGAGTTCATCATTAACTTCAATACGAATGGCTTGGAAAATCTGCTTCGCAGGATGTCCTTTTTTCTTGAGTTCCTTAGCAGGCTTAGCAGATTTAATGATTTCTGCTAATTCTGTCGTTGTCTCAATCGGCTTAACTGTTCTCGCTTGCTCAATTTTACGTGCAATTTGTTTTGAGAATTTGTCCTCGCCATACTTGAAAAAAATACGAACCAAGTCATGATAATCATAAGTATTAACCACGTCATAAGCTGACAAGTCTTGGTCACGATTCATACGCATATCGAGCGAAGCATCTTTTTTATAAGAAAAACCACGCTCACGTTCATCTAATTGCGGACTAGATACTCCAAGGTCATATAAAATACCGTCAATCTCAGTTACTCCATGCATGGCTAAATTTGAAACAAGATTACGGAAATTGTCCTTGATAAAAGTAACTTGTCCTTTTTCAATATAGTCTTTTAAACGAATTTGTGCATTATCAATAGCCGTCTGGTCTTGGTCAAACGCGTAAAGATGACCAGTCGGTCCAAGCTTAGAAAGTAAGTACTCACTGTGCCCTGCCCCACCAAGCGTTGCATCTACATAGATGCCATCAGGCTTGATATCAAGCATATCAACGGTTTCATGTAGAAGCACTGTAATATGATGAAAATCTGTTGTCATACCTTTCATTATATCATAAATTACAAGATTCTTCCTTAAAACCTCTACAAGAAATACAAAAACCAAAAGCTGATAATATCAAGCTTTTGGTGATATTTTTTATTGTAAAGGCTGCCATCTGCATAAGGACAAGCAGTAAGCAAAAATCAATTATTCTCGAATTTGTCCTTTACCATTAATGTAAAATTTTGTACTTGTCAAAGCTTCCAAGCCCATTGGACCACGCGCATGCATTTTTTGCGTTGAAATACCAATTTCTGCACCCAATCCAAAGACAAAACCATCTGTGAAGCGTGTTGAGGCATTGACATAAACCGCAGCCGCATCCACTTCATCTTGGAAACGTTCCGCGTGTTCAAGCTCTTTGGTGATAATCGCTTCTGAATGATGAGTCGTGTAACGATTCACCCAATCAATAGCGTCATCAACAGAATCAACCACTTTGACAGACATGACATAATCTAAAAATTCTGTACCGTAATCCTCGTCTGTTGCGGCTACTGCATTTTTGAAAATAGCTAGCGCTTTATCATCTGCACGAAATTCAACAGCATGAACTTTCGCAATTGCTTCTTCTAACTGTGGTAAGAATGTTTTTGCTACCGCTTTGTGAACAAGCAAGCTTTCTGCAGCATTACAAACACTTGGACGTTGCGTTTTAGCATTAATCACAATCTTCGTTGCTATATCAAGGTCAGCCGAATCATCAACGTAAATGTGAACATTTCCGACACCTGTTTCAATAACAGGAACTTTTGATTTTTCTTTGACCGTTTGAATTAAACGAGCTCCGCCACGTGGAATAAGAACATCAACATAATCAACAGCTTGCATTAATTCTTCAGCCACGGCATGGCTAGTATCCTCAACAAGCTGAATGACGTTTTCATTTACACCTGCTTTAGCAAGAGTTTTTCGGATAACCGTCACAAGGGCTGTATTAGAATGAATGGCATCGCGACCACCACGCAAAATAATAGCATTACTTGTTTTAAAAGCAAGGCTGAAAGCATCAACAGATACATTTGGACGGCTTTCAAAAATCATGGCAATCACGCCAAGTGGTACACGTTTTTGAACGATTTTCAAGCCATCAAGATTGGTATAACCACGGACAACCTGACCAATCGGGTCTTGCAAATCCGCAACTTGACGGACGCCCTCAACAATCCCCTCAATACGCTTAGCATCTAGGCGCAAACGGTCAACCATAACAGGCGAAATACCATTTTTTTGTGCTTGGTCAACATCACGTGCATTTTCAGCCAAAATATAGTCTGTCTCTGCAAGCAAAGCATCCTCAACTTGTCCTAAAATCTGATTTTTTTCAGCAGTTCCAAGCTTTACCAGACTTCGGCTAGCTACTTTAGCATTTTTACCTAATTCATCAATATAGCCCATCTTTGGTCCTCCTTTTAGTTCACTTGTGAAAACCACGTTCCAATATTAGCACCTTCTAAAACTTTTAAAATATCACGCGGATTTGTACCGTTCATCAAAATCATCTGACTGTTATTGTCAAAAATCATTTGAGCACTCTTAATCTTGCTGAGCATGCCTCCCGTGCCAAATTTACTTCCAGCACCGCCCGCTGATTTAATGATTTCGTCCGTAATTTCAGTAACGTGTTCGCGAAGTTTGGCATCATCATAGATATTTGGATTTTTATCGTAAAGTCCGTCAATATCTGATAACATAATTAACAAATCTGCTTTGGTTACCTTGGCTACAATCGCTGAAAGTCGGTCATTATCACCAAATTTTGTCGTATGGTCCATTTCATCAACGCTAATAGCATCGTTTTCGTTAACAATTGGCACAATTCCCATTGTTAATAACATTTCAAAGGCATTAGTGAAATTTTCTAAGCTTTCAGGATATTCAATAACATCACGTGTAATCAACAGCTGACTAACTTCTGTCTGATAGTGCGAAAAGATTTGAGAATAAAGGCTCATCATAGCAACCTGCCCAACACTTGACACCGCCTGTTGACGTGCAATTTCTGTCGGACGTTTGTCCATATTTAACACATTGAGCCCAAAACCCATGGCACCAGATGACACCAAAATAACATCTTTTCCTTTATTCATCAAGCTAGAGATAACAAAAGCTAGTTGGTCAATTTTTTCAAGATTAATTTTGCCATTTGGCATGACAAGCGAGCTTGTCCCAATTTTTATAACAATTCGATTAACAGTTTCAAAATTTCGTTTCATATGCCTATTATACACTAAAAAAACAGTCCGAGGAACTGTTTTTATTAGCTTTATTACGAAATCAATGGGATTTTTAACACAATACCCTTTAGGAAATTTTTTTATAACTTTTTCCAAAATGTGTGGTAAATCACTATTTGAGAAGCGATTCCTATCAAAACAGCCAGTATTGCAAACAAAACATTCGCCAACAGAACATCTTTGAGTAGAGCTCCGAGTAAAAATGTGCTTGCCCCTAGACTTCCACCTACTACTAAAGCGATTAGGATAATAGCGAGGGTCAGCCATTGTCCTGCGTGACGGTTAAAAAGTTGGGTCACATCTTGCCATTTTAAATCAAGAAATTTAAAATCACGGCGATACATAAGTTGTCCCTGAAGCAAAATACTCGCAAGAAGTCCTAGGATAAAGAAAATGACCAAGACTAGCGATGCTTTTAAAACAAACAAGCCCACTAATAAATAAACGATAGCTGGAACAAGTGCTTGGAGTCCTACCAGCGTTAAAAATTTTTGAACAAGAAAATCCTTGAAATTGATTGGTAGAGCTTTAAAGATAGTCAGATTTTCTTTCTCCAATGAAATCCCTACCCCAACAAATGAGCTTGGCGTGCTACAAAAACTTCCCAAAACAATTCCGATAAGCATTGCCACACCAAAATAATCATTCGGTACTTCAGCCAAGCTAACTCCACTTGTCACACTCGGTGTAATAAAAATCACCACATAAATCAAAGGCAATAAATAAGTTTGTGTCAGCAAGGTCGCATTTTGTAATGTTGACACATGGTGACGAATCATCATCGTTTTCAACGATTTACCTTTCAACGCTTTTTGAGATGCTGACGATGCTTTTTGTTTCGGCTTAGATTTAGGCTTAACATAAAGAACTTCTTTGTAATACGTTGGCATCAACCATTTGACAACCCCAACTGTTAAAATCATCAACACTAACAAAGGTAGCCAAAAATTAAGAACAGTCGCTGATTGAAATGGTGCTTTTACCACGTCATAAAAACCACGAAAATATGGTAAAACAGTATGGTCTGCAAGGGCAACATTATCATCATAAGTCATGTTCTGACTGTTGATAACATTCATGTAAAGAATGGCACCAACTGCTCCAATCGTTGAAATAGACATGAGAACAGTCGAGACGATTTTTCGGTGCTGACTTCGAAGAATGATTTTTCCCACAAAACTATTAAGATAAAGTGCCAACAAAATCACAGCCGCAAACAGAACGAAAAAGAGGATAATTGTCAACGGAATCGCTAGTACAAGCCCTGCTATTTGCCAGTAAGCGATAAAAAACAAGGACAAAAGTGGCATTAAAAATGTAACGCCCATACCAAAACTGGAAATCACTTTTGCCATATAAAGTTCACTCGATTTAATCGGCAAATGTGCATAAAGCCGAACATCATCGCTCTCATAAAAAATGCTATACATGGCTGAAAAAGCATTTAGAGTTGCCATGATAAAGAAAATCGCTATGTAAAAAGAGAAATACCCTGGGAAATAACGAAAATCAATGTTAGCATACATAAAAATGTAAATAACCGCAAACAAAAGGCTGAGGAGAATTTGCTGGCGCATCACACTCTTATAAGCCGAAAAACCTTTGCTTGGTTTGCGTTCTTGTTTTCGCTTTGCCGCCGTGACAGACTGTGGGCTAGAATAGAGGATATTAATCTTGATTAACTCCCAAACTGTTGACCAATTCATACGCCTAGCCCTCCTCTTGCGCTTTACGCCCTGCTAATTCAAGATAGATTGTTTCTAAATCTTTATCAGGATGATTAGCTTTCAATTCATCTAAGGTGCCGATAAAAATCAACTTGCCATCTTTTAAAATTCCAATACGGTCACAAAGTTGCTCCGCAACAGCAAGAACATGTGTTGAGAAAAGAACCGTATTGCCACCACGCGCGTGCTCTTTCATCATTTCTTTCAAATCAAAAGATGCCTGTGGGTCAAGTCCTGTCAAAGGTTCATCTAAAATCCAAATATCTGGATTTGATATCAGAGCACCAATAAGAATCACTTTTTGACGCATACCGTGTGAAAAACTATCAATCAAATCATTGATATTCTCCGCAATATCAAACAAATGTGACAATCGTTCAATCCGTTCATCAGTGAGCTTATCATCAACGTCATAAATTTTAGCTAAAAAATGCCAGTATTCTATCGCCGTCAAATTCAGGAAAATATCAGGTGAATCAGGCACATAACCAATGCGTTTTTTGATATCATCACGGTGCTCAGAAAGAGGTAACTCATCAACATATACCTCACCATAGCTCGCTTCAATGATTGACGTTAAAATGCTAATCGTCGTTGTTTTTCCTGCACCATTATGCCCAATCAAGCCAAAAATTTCGCCATTAGCAATGGTCATATTGACATCACTTAGCGCTTCCTTATCACCATACAACTTTGAAACATGATCAAATCGAATCATACCTAGCTCCTTCTCTACTCTCCTAATAATGGTTTTATCCATTGTGAAACTTCTTTGCTCTTTCGGTAATCCGCAGCAAATTCCTGTGTCAACTGTTTCAATAATTTTGCCCCTTTTGGTAGCGAAAAATCATGCCTTGTACTATACAGACTTAACTGACGGTCAAGATGAAGAGCACTCAACCCAGCATCTCCAGACCTAATCACCTCATTTGACGCAGAAAGTAAGATTTTTGACAAATCGTTATCTTGACGAATAGTCATATCTTCATAAGCATTCCTAATTGCCTTATATAATTCACTGCACTTCTCTTCCATAAAATCCCCCTAACATTTTCATCTGTACTATTAAAGTGATACAAAAAATATTTTTACTCTATCTTACCTTTTCAGCTATCATTTGTCAAATAATTATAAAAACCCTCCTTAAAAACAAGGCGGGTTCAGTCAGTTATTAATTACAATGATTCATAAAGATTTACAGCGTTATCAACTGTGAAGCCGTATTCTTCAAAGATTTTGGCGCCTGGTGCAGATGCGCCCCAAGTATCGATTGTAAGAGTTTTACCTTGGAGACCAACGTATTTGCCCCAACCAAAGCTCGAACCAGCTTCGATAGCCAAACGTTTCGTGACGTTAGCTGGAAGAATGCTTTCTTTATAAGCAGCGTCTTGTTCGTCAAAGATGTTTTGTGCTGGCATTGAAACCACACGAACATGAACACCTTTTGCTTCCAAAGTAGCTTGCGTATCAAGCGCCAATTTCACTTCAGAACCTGTTGCAATAAGGATACCGTCAAGGTCACCTTTTGCTTCTGAAAGGATATAAGCACCTTTATTAACACCTTCTGCTGCCAATTCTTTTGTCCCTTCAAGGACAGGAAGATTTTGACGTGTCAAGATGAGCATTGTTGGACGATCAGTTTCAGCAAGAGCACGTTTCCATGCAGCATTTGTTTCGTTACCGTCAGCAGGGCGGATAACGTTAAGGTTAGGCATAGAACGAACGCTAGCCAATTGTTCAACTGGTTCGTGAGTTGGTCCGTCTTCACCGACAGCGATTGAATCATGCGTCATGACATAAACCGTTGGTAATTGTTGAAGAGCAGCCATACGAACAGCTGGAAGAAGGTAGTTTGAGAATACGAAGAATGTACCACCGTAAACACGAGTACCACCATGAAGGGCAATACCGTTCATGGCAGCTGCCATGGCAAATTCACGCACACCAAACCAAATATTACGACCAAGGTAGTTGTCTGGTTGGAAATCAGATTCTACTTTGACCATTGTATTGTTTGATGCAGAAAGGTCAGCTGAACCACCCCAGAATGATGGCACTTGTGCTGAGATTTGTTGGATAGCTTGTTGACTTGATGAACGGCTAGCAAGGCTTGTACCGATTTCGAAATCTTCAAGTGTCACGTCAACTGGTTTGTTAGCGAATGCTGCTTTGTATTCAGCGGCTAATTCTGGATAAGCAGCTTCGTATTCACGGAATTTAGTATCCCATGCATTTTCAGCAGCTTCACCACGGAATTTGATACCAACTTCAAAGCGTTTAGCCACCTCTTCTGGTACTGTGAATTCTGGATATTCCCAACCGTAAGATTTTTTAGCGTAAGCAATGCCATCAACGCCAAGAGGGGCACCGTGAACAGCTGATGTTCCTTGTTTTTCAGCACCGAAACCAATGATTGTTTTCACTTCGATAATAGATGGTTTTTCAGTTTCAGCTTTTGCTTCTTCGATAGCTTTAGCAATCGCTTCGAGGTCATTACCATCTTCAACCAGAATGTGTTGCCAACCGTAAGCTTCAAATTTACCTTTGATATCTTCTGTGAAAGCTTTTGATGTTGGACCGTCAAGTGAAATGTCGTTTGAATCGTAAAGAAGGACTAATTTGCCAAGTTTAAGATGTCCAGCAAGGCTGGCAGCTTCTTGACTGACACCTTCCATCAAGCAACCGTCACCATGCAAAGCATAAGTGTAGTGGTCAACGATATTAAATCCTGGTTTGTTAAATTTAGCTGCTAAGTGAGCTTCTGCCATTGCCATACCAACAGCATTGGCAATCCCTTGCCCAAGAGGTCCAGTTGTAGCTTCAACACCGTCTGTATGATTGACTTCTGGGTGACCTGGTGTTTTTGAACCCCATTGACGGAAATTCTTCAAATCATCAATGCTAACATTGTAACCTGATAGATGAAGAAGGCTGTATAAAAGGGCAGAACCATGTCCTGCAGATAGTACAAAACGATCTCGGTTAGACCAAGAACGGCTTGTCTTCGGATTAACATTCATTACATGATTCCAAAGAACATAAGCCATAGGTGCAGCTCCCATTGGAAGACCAGGGTGACCTGAATTAGCTGCCTGAATGGCATCAATTGAGAGCGTACGGACAGTATTGACTGCCAACTGATCAATAGCATCAAATGTCATGAGTGAAACCTTTCTGTTTTTAAGGACTTATAGTATTATTGTTCGGATTCTATTATATCATAAATAATTAGAGTTTTTAAAACAAATTATTATTCGACTTTATTTTTAAACGTTTCCCAGTCTTTAGTAAAGTTTTTTATACCGCTTGTCGTCAAAGGGTGTTTGGTCATTTTATCAAAAACAGTATCTGGAATGGTAGCAATATGAGCACCTCGTTTCGCAACGTTCTCAACATGAACTGTATTACGAATACTTGCTGCAATAATTTCCGTATCAAAGCCATAAAAATCAATGATTTCTCGCAAATCTGAAATCAATTGGTAAGCATCTGTGCCGATGTCTTCCAGACGTCCAACAAATGGACTGATAAAGGTTGCACCAGCTTTGATAGCCATAAGCCCTTGAGATACCGTAAAAATAAGAGTGACGTTGGTCTTAATGTTTTCTTTTGAAAGCACATTGACTGCTTTCAACCCTTCCATTGTCATCGGAATTTTGACCACAATATTGTCTGCCCATTTAGCAATATCACGCGCTTCAGTAATCATTTCTTCAGCTGTTACACCTATGACTTCTGCCGATACGGGACCGTCAACAATCTGGCAAATTTCCTTGATAACCGTCTCAAAATCACGCCCTTCACGGGAAATAATCGTTGGATTGGTCGTGACACCATCCACGACACCTAGTTCATTAATCGTTTTAATCGCCGAAACATCGGCTGTATCTAAGAAAAATTTCATTGTATTCCCCCTCTTACAATTCAGAATCTGTTCGTTTATCAAGAATAATACTTGTTACAATTACAATAAATACAAAAGCGAGGATTGCTGTAATAAGTGCACCTGATCCCAATTGTCCAATTTTTCCTAAGATATAGCCTGGAATTAGATAATCTGTATCAGCAAATGTTGAAGCTGCCATTTTAAGGGAACCAAGTAATGGTAAAATAGCCAATGGTAACCAACTTATAAGTAAACTATTAACAGCAGAGCCAAGAACAGCTCCTCTTCTACCACCAGTAGAATTTCCGTAAATACCTGCTGCAGCTCCACAGAAGAAGTGTCCAACTACACCTGGAATAATAACCGTAGTATGAAGAGCAATCATTATAAACATTGAAATTGTGCCAACAATAAAACTAGTAAAAAAGCCAATCAATACTGCATTTGGTGCATAAGAAAAGATAATTGGCACATCCAATGCTGGTTTAGAATTTGGTACCCATTTTTTAGCAATACCTTGAAATGCTGGAACGATTTCTGCTAGTACCATACGAACACCTTGTAGAACAACTACAAATCCTGCCGTAAATGTTCCTGCTTGAATAATTGCATAAACAATCGCACTTGTTCCATCACTCAATTCTTTTTCTACATAACCTGTGCCAGCTGCCAGTGCCAAGATGACATAAACTACACTCATTAATAACATAATAGATACTGTTGAATCACGTAGAAAACTAAATGATTGTGGAACATCCATATCCTCTGTAGATTTTGATTTATCACCAAACCATTTTCCAATCCAACCAGCTATAGCATAACCAATATTTCCTGTATGTCCCATGGCAACATTATCATTACCAGTAATTTTTTTCATAAAAGGTTGACAAAGAGCAGGAGTGATTGTCAGTAACGTTCCTTCAAATAACCCTCCAAGTATGATAACTATAGGATTCGCTTTGATACCAGCACTTATCAAAATAACAGCTGTAATACAAGAAACATACATCATAGCTTGACCTGTTAAAAATAAATATTTAAAACGTGTAAAGCGTGCCAATAGAATATTAACAATCATTCCAACCAACATAATTAAAGCTGTTTGACTTCCATAATCTTGTAAAGCAATCGCAACAACAGCTTCATTACTAGGAACAACACCTTGAGTATTTAGAGCTACTTGAAACATTTTTGCAAAAGGAGCCAAGGCATTCTGTAAAATCCCTGAACCACCTGTTAAAACAAGAAATCCAACTATTGTTTTAATTGTCCCTGACATTACATCAGAGAATTTTTTCTTTTGTAAAAGTAAACCAATTAAAGCAATGATAGCTACTAAAATGGCAGGTTGAGTAACTATAGAAACAAATATATTTAAAACACTTTTCATAATAGAATCCTCTTCTCTACTTTTTGATTACCGATGTGTAATAGCATTTTTATCTAGTATATTAATTACTTGTTGTTTTATTTCATCAGCATCAATGATAGAATTTAACGAAATAATCTTTTCCTCTGGTAGGTTAGATAAAGCAGGAACCAAAGTCTTTTCAGCAAAGAAGTAATCAGCCATGTCTCCACTAACACTTCCTGAATCTGTATGCTCAACTGTAAAATCTTCTACATCAACTCCTAATTCTTGTAGGGCTGACTCAATATTCATTTGAACCATAAAACTTGTTCCTAAACCACTTTGGCATACTGCAAAAATTTTCATAATTATTACACTCCTTCTAGCAATGAGCTAATTTCTTCAATATTTGATGATTGAAGCAATACTTGCAAATTTTCCTTCTTAGATAGAATTTTTGTTAATTTCATCAATGCTTCTAGATGTTGACTACTATCACTAGCAGCCAAACAAATAAAAATAGATACTGGATGGTTAGGGTCATCTAAAAGATTTACTGGATATTTTAACTTCAGAAAAGATATACCAGTTTCAATAACTCCCTCCTCCGGTCGGGCATGTGGTAAAGCCAAATATTCTCCAATGTTAATAAATGGTCCATATTCTTTTACCTTATCTATCATCGCCTGAATATAGCTCTCTTTAATTTTTCCTTTTGTTAGTAAAGGTTGAGCCGTTAATCTTATTGCCTCTTCCCAACTCATTTTTTGAGAACTTAACTGGATATTTTCTTTATCTAATAACTCCATAATTTCTCCTCGTACTATTGTTTTAAATAATTCTTAATTTCCAATTGACTGCCTGTCATTAATAATTCAATAAACTGCTCATCAATTAGATGCTGAATGAGATTTTGAATTTGTGGACGTATTTTAAATGCTGTTTGAGAATTAATCACAAGAGCAATTACAATATTTACCTTTGCAATACCTTTAGACCAATTCAAAATAGGTTCCGAAAGACGTACAATGAAGATTTTATCTTGAACATTCTCATTGGTGAAGTGCGGTAAAACAACACCTTGTGCGATTTCAATATTTCCCATCGCTTCACGTTCTAGGAATTTACTTTCTATCTCTTGCTGACTTAGGGTTTGACTGTCAATTTGAGATGCTAAATATCCATAAACTTCTTGCCGATTATTGAAATTTTGGTTAGAAACGTATTGATATAAATCAGTTACCATAATTAATCTCCCTTATTGCATTTTGGATATTCTTTTTATCTTCATCTGTTAATAAGGCACTTACAAGGATTGTCTTTACGTTTAACATTTCTTGCAAACTAACACTCGTGATAACTAATTGAATATCTGGATAATTTTGTAACATTTCTTTGATATTTTGAGAAGATACTACTTTAACAATATCAAGATTTTGAAAAGCCGTTTCAATTTTCACTTTAAGCAGTTCTGAAATGCCAATTCCAGATGAACACATCACAACCGCTTTTATGGGAGTTGGGTTTAATTCTTTGAAACGAACAAAATATAACGTCAAAAAGCCAATTTCATCAGCACTTAACATTGAAAAACCAAATTGTTCTGTCATCTCCAGAGAAACTTTCTCTGTCTGATTAAAAATATCAGTATAACGGTCTTTAATATCATGCAACATATTATTTTTGATATAAATTTTATTATCTAATCTTCTTAACAATGGACTGATATGGTTTGCCAAATCAATAAACATAGGAGATTGTTCATTTATTGATTCTAACTTTGTCATTTCCATCTTTTTAAAATAAAATTTTGTTACAGAAACAACACGCGTTGAAAATTCAATTTTTTGCTGATGTGTACTAAGTTGAAATCTTGACGAATACAAGTATTGATAGAGATAATTAATTTCTAAATCATCAATACTCCTCCCTAAACGATTCCCAATATCATTTATAATCTTTTTACTTTCTTTGAGAATTGAGTCATCGTAATCTGTCATCTTGATATCCACTACTTCTGCATTAGCGATTTTACGACTAGAAATTTTTAACCGTTCAAGCATAATGTAAAGATGAGAAAAAATATTAACATTGTATGGGTATGGTAACCTTGCCTGTAAATCCGTCTCAATTTGGTCAATTTCTTCCAAAATAATTTTGGCAAGCTCTAAATCAAAATGACTTTGGTTAGTAGTATTAGACAAATTGTCAATATCAATCATGCTAAACGTCGGTACCAAATCCGCTAATGCTCTACGAATATCCAATTCTGAACCTGTTATAAAAATATAGCCTGTCCGAGTTGAGATTTTTAAATGAAAGGGATTGAGTCGCTTTTGAATCTCGATTTTATCTTTCATAATAACGGAATCACTGACATAATACTCTTGTGCTACGTCATATATAAGTAATTTTTTAGGTGATATCGTTAACAATCTCTCCAAAATTTGAATTTGCCTACTAGCTGGTGTAAAATCATTTTGCTTAGAATTTATTAAAGTATCATAATTTTTAAGTCTATTAAGTTTAAAACCACGTCCTCTCTTTTTTATGATAAGTTCATCAGGAAAATAGTTTTGATTTATTTCCTTTACAAGACGATAAACCGTTTTTTCAGATAAATTCAATTGTTCGGATAAAGATTTTGCCGTGATATAATCTGAATTCTGATGCAATACTGCTAGCAATCCATCAAATTGTAATTGTTTTTTATTCATCTTCATTTTCCTTTCACACTTATTATTGTATGCGTTTTCTAATTATCACAAACTCCTTTTAGTGTCCACTTTAAAATGGACATTTTTCCTTCTCATTGTACACAAAAATCCCAGTCATTACTGACTGGGATTCCTATCTTACGAATTTGGGTCGTCAAGGCTTCTGCCATGCAAACCACGTTCGCGTTGGAGTTGTTTTAGTTTTTCTGGTGTCACATCATTTCCTTCTTCATCAACAAGTTTAATCCCTGCGATATGGTGAAGAAGTGAGCGACGATACCCTTCAATGTACTCTTTGCGAAGCTCAGCTTGTTCAACTTTTTCAGCACCTGTCAAACCAACTGTTTTTTTCTTACGCGCAAGTTCATTAATGCGTTGAATCTTTTTTTCATTCATGAGTAAGACTCACCAAACGTATAAAATCCATAAATTCTACACGCTTTTTCCTTTCTTATAATTTACCAAATCAGAAAATCAATTAGCTATTACGCCTCTAAAATGACAATGCTAACTTAGCAGTCATTAGCAAAATTTTAGCCAACTGTGTCAGGAGTGGCAAGCGAAATGCCACTTCTTATTTGGTATTCAATTTGTTAAATGCTGCTACGCTGCTAGCTTTTGCAGTCAATTCAGCAAGGATAGCCAAGCGATTATTTTTAACAGCTTCATTATCCACCATTACCATTGTATTGTCAAAGAATTTGTCGATAACTGGGCTTAAAGCGAATAATTGTGCCAATTTATCATTAGCGCTACCTGACAAGTTCAATTCTGCTGCAGCTTGTGCCAAAGCTTTTTCTTCATCATTTTCAAACAAGCTTGCATCCACAGTCACGTCAGCTGGTGTTTTTTCAGCAAGGTTGAATACACGTGAAAGGCTTTCAACGGCGGCTTTATAATCAGCAGCTTTGCTTGCTTCAACAAGAGCATCAGCAGCTTCAATCATTTCAGCCACAACAAAGTTTGAACCAGCAAGAACAGCTTCTTTAATATCTTTAGAAACTGATTTGCTCATCATTTTTTCAACACGCGCACGGATGAAATCCATAACTTCTGCTTTGTGTTCATAAGTCAAGCTATCAAATGACAAGGCGTAAAGGTTGTCAATCAATTCATCCATTGGAATTTTCAAACCAAAGGCATCCATGATACGAACAACACCAGCTGTTGCACGACGAAGAGCATATGGGTCATTTGAACCTGATGGAATCAAGCCAACTGAGAAGAATGACAAGATAGTATCCAATTTATCAGCAAGTGCCAAAAGAGCACCAACTTTAGTTTCTGGAAGGTCACCGTCAGCTGAATTTGGAAGGTAGTGTTCACGAATAGCTGTTGCTACTGCGGCATCTTCGCCTGCAAGAAGGGCATATTTTTCACCCATGATACCTTGCAATTCATCAAATTCACCAACCATACCAGTCAATAAGTCGAATTTATAAATTTCAGCAGCACGAGCAAGAGCTTTGCTTTCTTCGGCAGAAGCCCCAGCTTTTTCGGCAAGGTAAGCTGCAATTACTTTGCTGCGTTTCATGTGTTCAGAAAGTGAACCGATTTTTTCGTGGAATGTAACGTTGTCAAGTTTTGCCACAAGATCAGCAATTTTAAGTTTTTGGTCTTCACGCCAGAAGAATTCACCGTCTTCCAAACGAGCCACGAGCACTTTTTCATTACCTTTAATGACATTTTCAAGGTACTCAGCATTACCGTTACGAACTGAGATGAAGTTTGGCATTAATTTACCAGCTTGGTCACGGACAACAAAGTAACGTTGATGGTTTTTCATTGATGTGACAAGCACTTCTTCTGGTACTTCAAGATATTTCGTATCAAAGCTTCCCATAAAAGCAGTTGGGTATTCAACCAAGTTAAGGACTTCGTTAAGCAATTCGTCATCGATTTCAACTTGGACGTTTTGTACTTTTTCAATGTCTTTGATTTGGTTAACAATCATGTCTTGACGTTCTTTAGCGTCGGCGATAACAAAGACTCTACGCAAATCTTCTTCGTATGAATCAGCGCTAGCAATTTCTGTTTCATGACCAAGGAAACGGTGGCCACGGCTAACACGACCTGAATGAATATCCAAGAAATCAAGGTCAAGAGCTTCATCATCAAGAAGAACAGTCAATGTGTGAACAGGACGAATGTATTCAAATGTATTATTTGCCCAGTGCATGTTTACTGGGAAAGTCATTGCTGACAAGATTTCTGGAATGTCAATAAGCACTTCTTTGGCAGCTTTTCCTGCTTCGTGTTTTGTAACGTAAACATACTCTTCGCCTTTAACTTCGCGGAATTCAATATCGTCAGTTGTCAACCCTTTACCACGGACAAATCCTTGAGCCGCTTTTGTGAAGTTACCGTCAGCGTCCAATGCGATTTTCTTAGAAGGACCTTTAAAATCTTCTGTTAAATCAGTTTGCGCATCAGCAAGACCACTCACACGAACAGCCAAACGACGTGGTGTAGAAAAAGTTTGAATGCCTTCAAATGCCAAACGTTTTTCGTTCAAAAATGCTACCATACGATCGCCAAGTTGTTTTTCACTTGGAGTAACCACGTAAGCTGGTAATTCTTCTAAACCAAGTTCTACAAGTAAATTTTTAGCCATTATTCAACATCCTCCTTCAATAATTTTTCACGTGTTGCTTCATCAAGCAATGGGTAACCAAGGCGTTTACGTTCTGCCACAAATGTTTTGGCAACGACACGAGCCAAGTTACGAATACGAGCGATGTAACCAGCACGTTCTGTTACAGAAACCGCACCACGCGCATCAAGTAAGTTGAAAGTATGTGAACATTTCAAAACGTAGTCATAAGCTGGGTGTACGAGGTGTTCATCCAAGCAACGTTTTGCTTCTGCTTCAAATTTTTCAAAGTTTTCAAGAAGCATATCTTGATTAGAAATTTCAAATGAATATTTTGAGTGTTCAAATTCTGGTTGAAGGAAGATTTCACCATATTTAACACCTGGTGCCCATTCAATATCATAGACAGAATCCACTTCTTGAATGTAAGATGCCAAACGCTCAAGACCGTAAGTAACTTCTGATGTTACAGGACCTGTTTGCAAACCACCAACTTGTTGGAAGTAAGTAAATTGAGTGATTTCCATACCGTCAAGCCAAACTTCCCAACCAAGGCCAGCTGAACCAGTTGATGGGTTCTCCCAGTTATCTTCAACGAAACGAATGTCGTGTTCTAGGGGATTAATTCCTAATTTTTCCAATGATTCAAGGTAAAGTTCTTGAATGTTTGATGGTGATGGCTTCATAACCACTTGGAATTGGTGGTGTTGGTAAAGACGGTTAGGATTTTCACCGTAACGACCGTCAGCTGGACGACGTGATGGTTCCACATAAGCCGCATTCCATGGTTCTGGACCAATGGCACGAAGGAAAGTGTAGGGACTCATTGTACCAGCACCTTTTTCATTGTCATAAGCTTGCATCAACATACAACCTTGGTCATTCCAAAATTGTTGCAAAGTCAAAATAATTTCTTGAAACGTCAATTTTTTAGACATGTATCTACTCCTTATTTTAGTAACTAATTTTGCGACGTATCTTGGAGGCTAACGTTTTTCCATAATAAAAAACCGCCAACACACCCATATGATACCTCATAAGGGGCGTTAAAACGCGGTTCCACCCTATCTTATTACTTCATTTATCTGATTTTAACTTAGCCTTGCTAAGCGAAAGCGCCAGCGACCCACTTCAGTTTCATCCGACTTCCACCACCTCGGACTCGCTAAGAAACACCATGAGACTTTCTCTCTTTAAAGAGTATTTTAGCACAAATGACTTTTAGTGTCTAGGTTCAAACAAAAAACTAATAGCTGAAATCTCATCTTCACTAATCTCAGCATCCAGCATTCAAAGACGAGATAAAAAAACAGTTTTCATCTAGCAAAAACTAAAAGCCCAAGATTTCTCATCTCAGGCTCGCATGTTTAGGCGTTCCAGACTTTTTCGCCACCTAAATAAGTTGCTCGCAAATCAAAGTCCTTATCAAGAACAATAAAATCAGCTTTATGTCCTTCTTTAATTTTTCCGCACTTATCATCAATACCAACAGAAATAGCTGGTATCAAACTAGCCATGCTAATTGCTTGTGCTTTTGAAGCTACACCCCAATTAACAACATTTTTGACAGCATCTTTCAATTGGAGAATTGATCCTGCCAGACTACCGCTAGATTTCAAACGAGCTGTCCCTTTTTCAACAATAACAGGATATTCACCCAGCATATAATCACCATCTTCAAGACCACCTGCACTCATACAATCAGTGATCAAAACAACATGATCATATTGTTTTTGATTCATCAAAATTTCACAAGCTGATGGATGAACATGATGACCATCACAGATTAACTCTGCATAAGTATTTGGAAGTTCATAAACTGCACCAACCATACCAGGTTCACGATGATTAAGTCCACGCATACCATTATAAGCATGAACCCAAATTGAAGCTCCAGCTTCTACGGCATTTGCAGCCTGATCATAAGTAGCGTCAGAATGTCCTAACGCAACAAAAATATTTTTTTTATGTGCGTAATTAATAAATTCAGTCACTTCATCACGTTCAGGTGCTAAAGCAACTTTTTTTAGCAATCCTTTTGAACTTTCTAACCACTGATCTAACTCAGCGATTGATGGGTTACGCATGTAAGAAGGGTTTTGCGCACCTTTATATTTTTCAGTAAAATATGGACCTTCAAAGAAAAGTCCTTGAATACGTGCTCCACTTTCTTGACCTACAAAACTAGCTGCAGTACGACAAATATTATCTAAAGTTTCAAATGATGCTGTCAATCCAGTTGGTAAAAAACTAGTAACCCCAGCTCCCAAAAGTGCCTGACTCATTGTTTCCAAAGACTCTTGACTATTATCCATAACATCTGCACCAGCAAAACCATGAATATGAGTATCAACTAAACCAGGAGCAATACTGTAACCAGTATAATCAATGATTTCAGCATCACTTGGTACTTCAGTCTGCCAGCTCCCAAAAGTATCTCCTTCGATAGCTAGGTAACCAGCTTTTTTCACTTGATATGGATAATAAAATTCATCTGCTTTAATATACTTTGTCATTTAAAAACGCCTCCATTCATTTATATTATATGCTAAATGTTCATTTTTGTAAATGGTATATACCGTTTTAATTCTTATCTAAAATTTCTAATTACTTTAGCAGTAGAGCCTATTCTCATTTCAAACAATCATTCTATTATTTGAACAATTAGTTGCTAACACATACATTTAATAAACCGATAAAATCATCCAACATCTAATTATAGTTGACCTCTTAAGCTTAAAAGTCCCCCAAACTTTCTTTTGCATAAGATTGGGGAACTTTATAATCATGTAACAAATTCTGCTTTAGTTAGCTGTTTAATTAAGCTAGGAAACTAATTAGATATTAGCGACCGGAAATCATGTTTCCCCTAGTCTTAGAACCAGGATAGAAACTAACAAATGACTACTCATCATCCTCGCTATCGTCAGATAATAAATCATTCACACGATGAATATTTTCCTTACCATAATGGATGATATCAACTTCAGAACCTAACAAAACACCGTTTAGAAAACCAATAACCATCGGCATATTCATACCTGCATAAAGTTCGAAATGGTATCCCTCCATCAATAAACGTGACACCACGTTACAAGGTGTACCTCCTAATAAATCTGCGAAAACAATGTAATCATCTAAGTTCTCAACAACTGAAAGAAATTTTTCTTTGAAGTCTTCCGCACCTTCTGAAGGTAGTAAAGGTACAGGATAGATATTTGTTTGGGGTCCCATAATCATCTCAGTACTATTTTTCAATTCTTCACAAAAAGTACCATGACTTACTAAAATTAAATTTTTTGCCATATTTTGCCTACTAAACTCCTAGAATTCCAAAGAAAGCCATAGCAAGTGCGAAAACAACAATAACTAAAATAGCTTTCGTAGAAGTCATTCCTTTACGTCCTAATAACCAGAAGATACCTGCTGTGAACAATGCTGGTACTAAACGTGGGAAAATTTGATTAAACAAATCTTGAATGTCAATTACTTTATCACCAATTTTTGGTGCTGCAGTAAATTGGAAGTTAATCATTGTTGCAATAAGAGCACCTACCATGAATACCCCCATAACAGAGGCAGCTTCAACAAGAGAAGAAAGTTTATCTCGCATTGTTGTTACAAGTTTTGTTCCTTCTTTGTAAGCAATCTCTAACTGTTTCCAACGAAAAACATTAATCAAGGTAGTAACACCAATCCATAGGAAAACTCCTAACGGGTTACCATTCATCGCCAGAGATGCTGCAATCGATCCCATAATAGCTGGAACTAAAGAACCAAATACTGAATCTCCAATTGGTGCAAATGGTCCCATAAGACCAGTTTTTACACCATTAACCGCATCCTTAGCTTCTATGCCTTCATTCTCTTCTAAAGCAAGATCAATACCTGTAATAATAGTGTGGAAGAAGTTGGAAGTATTGAAAAACTGAGCATGAGTTTTCATCATTTCTTTCAATTCAGGGGTACCGTCGCCATACATTTTACGTAATTGAGGTAGGATGATGAAAAGGTAGCTTGAACCTTGCATACGTTCATAGTTCCAACCTAACTGAAACGTAAACAAACTACGTTTATTAATTTGTTTAAAGTCTTCTTTGGTTAATTTATAATTAGATTTCGTCATCTTCTATTTCCCCACTTTCTGAAACCTCTGTGTGCTGTGACTTCTCTGCTGATGAACCAGCATTTTGACCATTCTTATAGTGAATTGTCGCAAGAGCTGCCCCGATAATCGCAATACCAATCATAGGGAGACCTTTAAAAGGCGCAGCATCAAAGTCTTTGACAACAGTTGCAATAGCTGTCCCTGCACTAGTTAAATTAGTGTAAATAGTTGTCAACATAGCTGTAACGGCAAATCCAAGAGCAAGGTAATGAAGATTTCTTTTGACTGGTAAATAACGAAGTAAGATAGCAAACCCAAGAGCCGGAAGCATCTTACCAGCAAGAGTCAAACCATCAGCTAACCATTGTACTTCACCAATTCCTTTTACAATAGCATCAACTGCTCCACCACCTAATGTCAAAGCAAGAAGTACTGGTAAAGCACGTGATAGCCCCCAAGGAATTGCCCCCAAAAGGTAATTACGTTCAATTCCTGCGTAGTCAAATTTTTCAATATTTTTATCAATACAGTGTGCAAAGTAAGTTGTTGAGAAACGACCAAGGACGTCCGTGTAAACCATTAAAGCTGCCACCGGAACTGCAATAGTTGAAATAGCTAACTCAGGTTTTATTCCTTGGGCTACCGAAAAGGCTGTTGCAAGAACCGCTCCTGATGTAGCATCAATACGTGAAGCCCCACCAAAAGTACCAACTCCAAGTACCATTAATTGCAAGCTACCACCTATCCACAGTCCCGTCGTCATATCACCCATAATTAATCCGGAGATAAAACCTGCAAAGACAGGTGACCCTGCAGAAGAATTAATTGTCAGCTCATCACAAATTTGATATGCCGAATACAAAGTCAATAATAAAATTTGCCACCATTCAATCATGATGTTGTCCTCCTAAAATTTTAGCTATATAGCTGATAACTTATCTCACTTTTTCCAGCAAAGATAAGAAGTCTACTGGTGTATCACCTGGTACCATTTGCGCAATTAGTTTTGTCCCTTTCGCATTGATAGCATCAAAATCTTTTATATCATCACTAACAACATTAATTGATCGTGTTACAGAACGCGTTTCAGAACTCTGTGACATATTTCCCACATTAAGTTCAGGAATAACAACCCCCCGCTCAATTAATCCCAAAAAACGATCTGGTTTACGAGCAACAATCATCAAACGTTGTGAATCATATTTTCCTGCTAAAATATTATTCGCCGCTTTCTCTACTGTTAAAATGGATAATTTGACTCCTGCAGGTGTAGCTAACTTAAGTGCTGTTTTTTCAAGGCTACTATCTACAATTTCATCATCCACTACCATAATTCGACTAATATTCAATTTGGTAGTCCACAAATTTGCAACTTGACCATGAATAAGTCTTCCATCAATACGTGCTGCAATAATTGTCATAAATTTTCTCCTTCTATTTTTTTGAAATTAGGCTCCATGCAAAGATTTAGAGTTTCTTGGTAATATCCCTCTGTTTCAAAAATAGTAATCGTATTTTCGCCACAAACCATCATTCCCCTAGGAATATAAAGTGACAATGTTGGTCCAATATTCCAAAATCTACCAAGATTATAGCCGTTAATGAAGGCAACTCCTTTTCCGAATCCAGACATATCCATATAAGTATCTTCTGGATTTAAACAATGAAATTTAAATTCATAAAAACTTGGTACTCCTTCTCGCCAAGGGCTAGAATACTTAAGGTTCTTAATAGAATTCATAGATAAAGGATAAGTTTCCCATTGATTAACAAAATGTAAATCAAGCATCACACCACGACCGATTCCTTTATGTTGACTTGGTGCTGTTAATTTGTGTCCATAATTTACCCGCCCCATATTTTCAACTAAAATATCAAGTTGACTCTCTTCTGAAGTGAAGTTAACTTGAATATCATCTCCGATTTCTTCCTGGTACTGGGTAACAATATGGTTGCCATTTAAGAAAACTTGTGCTCTATCTCTTGTATCAATAAGTCTCACTTTTTCAGTGTTTCCCTGATAACCATTTAACTTAGTTCGATAAAAAATATAACCAGTTGACTGATTTAAAGCTTCCATATTCTGAGGATAAAAACTCGTATGACACTCACCGATATCTTCAAGAACTGAAACTAAATTCGTTTTAGCTGAAAGAGCAATATCCTTTATAGCCATAGTTGGCTTTACTAAAGGTGCAGCATAATGCAACTCTGGGTATTTATTTTTTAAACGATGTTGCAATATGTAGAATTTTTTCGTTGGATTACCTGCTTCATCTAATATAGCATCGTAATCATATGAAGTAACCTGTGGTAAATCTGTCTGTTTCCGAGCGGAACAGCCATTCATAAAACCAAAATTGGTACCACCGTGAAACATGTAAAGATTGATGCTTCCTATTTCAATAGCTTCCATGACAGCATCAGCTAACTCCTCAGGGTCACGTTTAATCACGGGTTCCCCCCAACGATTAAACCAGCCATCCCAAAACTCCATACACATCAGAGGCCACTTTTTACCATATTGCTGGAAAAACATTTCCATAGAAGCAAAATTCTCTTTTGCTTTAGAACCAAAATTTCCTGTTACTAAAACATCATCTTCAATAAGGCTTCCTGCACGTAGAGCCGTATGCCAAGGGCCATCTGAGGTAAAGAAGGGTTCTTCCAAGCCTAGTTCAAGCATCATCTGCTTAAGTTCTCTTAAATAAACCTTATCTTCACCATAAGAACCATATTCATTTTCAACTTGAAACATCAGAATATTTCCTCCTTGATCAAGTTGATGCTTAATCAATCTAGGAATTAATGCTTCATAATAACGTTTCACTACCTGTAAAAAGTCTTTATCTTGTGAACGAACTCTAACTCCTTTCTCCAGTAGCCATGCCGGTAAACCACCAAATTCCCATTCAGCACAAATGTATGGTGAAGGTCTAACAATAGCATATAGTCCTAACTCCTGTGCAATCGTTAAAAATCTTTCTAGGTCTAAAATACCAGTAAAATCAAATTCTCCCTCACGTGGTTCGTGTAAATTCCAAGGCACATATGTTTCAACTGTATTGAATCCCAAAGCCTTTAAATTATAAAGTGACTGATACCAGTCATCTGGATGAATTCGAAAATAGTGAATAGAACCAGATAAGATCTTAAATGGCTTACCGTCAAGAAAGAACGATTCTTTAATTTGAAAACGCTTCATTTTTTCTCCCTTTATAACCGCCTTCTATCTATATAAATAGATAACATTATTAAGTGGTTATATCAAGTGTTTTTTTATTATTTTTTATAAATATTTAAATAAATCAGCTATTTTCCATCACTTAGCCTATAATCAAGTTAATTTTACAAATTAGTTATTATCTAGTAAAATGGTTGGTATTAATATTGTGAGGATTTGAATAGAATGGTTAAAAAAGAACCAAAATATAGAATGATTCAAAAAGAATTACAAGAAGAAATTATTTCAGATAACTATATATGTGGTGATAGATTTTATAGTGAAGCAGAGCTTTGTACTCGTTATCAAGTGAGCTCCATCACCGTTATTAGAGCTCTTAAAGAGCTAGAAAAAGCTGGGTATATTACTAGAAAGCAAGGTGTTGGTACTTTTGTATCCCAACCTCGTAAAGAAAAGATCGTTAAATTTTCAAATATTGAAGATTCCTCAACAAAGCAAGATGTTATAAATGTGCTTTCTATCGAAAAAGGAAACGACCCTTATTATCTTAATAAATTGAATCTCCATAAAAGTGAATATTATTATAAGATTACCCGTATTAAATACAACGACAGCACCCCTTATATATATCATCAAGCCTATATTCCACATGATTATATTTTAGATTCACATGTGCCCTTAGAAAAATTCAATTCTATTTATAGACGCTTCCGACATGATTTCAATATCTATCTATCTGAGGCCTTATTCAGAGAAACTACTGAAGTAATCTTCCCTGCACCAGAAACTATTGCTTCACAGTTAGAATTACCAGATAAAGAACCTGTAATTTACCAATTGAAAACGATGAAACATCCTAAAAATGGCCGTATCTTAGAATACTCTGAAACATACAAGCATTGGCACTTCTTTAAAACTGAAATCACTCATCAAAATTTTTAGATGAACAAAAAATTTTTCCTATCCTGATACCTTATTTTATTCTAAAACCTTAGGATCAATTCCCCTAGTTGTTTAGACATCATATCAACTCTAAATAACGATATAACCTCTTATCATCCTACTAACTTTAAACTGCATGATGCATAAATAGTATAGAAGCGATAATTTTTCACTAATAAGACCGAATACACAAAAATGGGAAATCACTATATTGTAATTTCCCACCTGTATAATATATTTAGTTCATATGCAAGATATCACTAATACTCTAACAAAGTAACTATTATCTTACACTTTCTCAGTCCAAGAGCTAGCTGTTTTGGCAAGGACTTCATTAAGTTCTTCAATGTTTTTACGTCCTTGTGTTCTTAACCAATCACGGGCTGCTGCTTCGCCTTCTTCGATATACACTTGTACAGAGCCAGCCCAAGTAGCACGTCCACAAAGGACACCGTTGAATTTAGCACCTGACTCAGCCGCAAATACCAACGTTTCTTGGAAAAGTTTTGCTGAAACACCCGCGCTAAGATAGATATATGGCAAATGACTTGCTGCTTCTTGATCTTTGAAAGCTTTAGCGGCTTCTTCTTTAGTGTAAACCACTTCACCTTCCGCAAAACCTTCAACATATGTCATGTTGACAGGGACTTCAACCTTGAGCACATCAATACCAAAGCGGGCATCAGAGAAAACTTTCATGGCTTCGTTAACTTTGTGAGGTTTTACTTTGGCAAAGGCTGCGCTTGTATTATCAGAGATAGTTTCATCATAAGTTAAGATTTCAAGGAAGAAAGGCACATCTTCAGCTTTACATTCTGCACCAATACGTTCGATATAAGCTTGTTTTTGAAGATTAACGTATTCATCACCATCAACGTCATAATAAAGCAAGAATTTCACTGCATCAGCTCCCGCTTCTTTAAGACGTTTAGCTGACCATTCTACCAAACAATCTGGTAAACGACTTGTTGTTGTCGCATCGTAACCTGTTTTTTCATAAGCTAACAAGAGACCTGAATCCGCATCACGAACCTTACTTGCTGGCAAACCATACTCAGGGTCAAGAAGAATAGATGACGCATACGGTGTCAATTCTTCTGAAACCAGGGCTTTCAATTGTTCGATTTGTTCAACACTTGGTTCTTCTGTTTGATAGTTTGCCATCATGCGTTTAAGTGCTCCTCGTTGGTCAAATGCCAAAGCAGAAATCACGCCATCACGACTAAGCTTTTCAAGCAAGTTACGTTTTTCTTGTGTTAATACTACCATATCGCTTCTCCTATTTTTCAAAAGGATGTATTGTAACACCCTTAACTACTCGATTAACTGTTCCAGTAGCTGACGGCGTATCTGGTAAATTTTTTACCTTAACAGATGACAATAAAGCTATTATTTGAGCTACAAAAATCATTGGAAATGCAAGGTAAGCATCTGGCAAAAGCTCTGCTTCTACAAAATCAAATTTATCTCCAGAAAAATTTGATTTTCCTTTTTGAGCAATTGCAAGAGTCTCCACTGCCACTTGATCTGTGTAAACTTCCTCTAAAATATCTAAGTCATACTGACGAACATAAGGATCATTATTAACAAACGTAATAACAATAGTCTGCTCATCAACAAACGATTTTGGACCATGTCTAAATCCCATTGATGAATCATAAAGAGTTGCAATTTGTCCAGCAGTTAACTCTAAAATTTTTAATTGTGCTTCGTGTGTTAACCCTTTTAAACAACCTGAGCCTAAATAAACAATTCTATTAAAATCTTTTGAAACAATATGTTGGAGTTCTTCTTCCCTCGTAATAACGTCGTTGGCAAGTTCTCTTATTACCTTGATATAACGTTCTTTATCAGATAATGATGCTTTTAAATCAAAAACTAACAAAGATGTCAACATCATACAAGAGAAACTACCTGTCATAGCAAAACCAGCATCATTTGACCGCTCAGGCATTAAGAGTAGAAGGTTATTTTGTTGTTCCTTAGCTCTTTTAGCGAGAGCACCGTCAGCAGCACAAGTTATTGTTAAATGGTAAACATTATTAATTAATTGTTCTGCTAAATTAACAGTTGCCACACTCTCTGGGCTATTTCCACTTCTTGCAAACGATACTAGTAATACTGTATCATTTTCGTAAAAATAATACTCTGGACATGACACAATATCTGTTGTTCCAATACTTAAAAAGTCAAAATGTTCTGTGTCACCGTGTTTTTGAAGATAGGCATAGATAGTTTCTCCGATATACTCTGAAGTCCCTGCTCCCGTAAAAATTACTTTTACTTTTTTTCCACCAGAAGAAACAACTACTTTTTTTAGAAACTCTTCAATTTCTGACTTTTTACTGATGAAATAATCAAATACTTCTTGCCAGAGTTCTGGTTGTTGTTTTATCTCGCGTGTCGTTATCTCGGCACCCATAGTTTTTAGTTCTTCAAAAGATAAATTAAACATTTACTAATCCTCCATGATTAAAATTAGATAGAAGACGGTTTTAATCAATTAGATGGATAATGTATAACTCGGTAGCGAAACTGATCAGCACGCGCAATACTGAAAGTAAATTCAATAATCATATTTTTATCATTGAATGTCTTACGTACCATATGTAAAACAGGATCACCCTTTTTGATTCCTAATAATTTTGCTTCGTAATCAAGGGCTATACTAGCATAGAACTCTTCATCCGCCTGACGTATAATTTGCTTATAATCCTCTGAAAAAATTTCATAAAGTGGCTTATCTTGCAGTCTTTCTTTTTTCAAATCTGAAAATAAGCTAGCAGGTACATAAGTCCTTTCAAACATCATAGGCTTGCCGTCTGCCTTTCGTAGACGCTCAAATTCTAGCATATCTGTTCCCACTTCCAAATTCAAATGCTTTGAAAGATAAGGAGTTACCTGCATCTTTTCAAACGATAATAAATCGGTTTGCGGCTTTTTGCCTAATTCTTTCATATGTTCAGTGAAACTATAGGCAGACGCTAAATCTGTAGTAGGTCCTTTTATTTCAGAAACGTAAGTTCCCTTACCTTGCTTTTTGTAAATCAGTCCTCTACTCTCCAATTCTTTTAAAGCTTGTCTTACTGTAATACGACTAACATCATAAGTCGTACTCAACTCACGTTCAGATAACAACTTATCATTTGGAGACATCGAATTTCTTATTTCCAATTCCAACATATCTACTAATTGTAGATAAAGAGGTTGATTTTTTTTAGTGCGCACGTTCTCCTCCTTTCTGGCTATAACCACTTATAGTTTATTATATTACTTGTTTTTTGTCAACACATTATGTATAGTTAATAATTACAATTTATATTACCAGATCAAAATTCATTCAATTTATAATAAATTTACAGAGACGAGCCCTTTTTCGATCGTTCAAAATACTTTAAAGGACAGTATTTATGTTAATCATATATAAAATTTTTGAGAGAATTTCAAAAAAAATTAATGCGCTGTCATTTCTATGTTATAATATACGAAGATGCTTTGTTACTCGCAGAAGTTTAACATCATTGAACTTATCTAATAACACTATGTTATTGAAGGAATCTTTAAATTTATAAAAAGGAAAAGGAGCTTTCATGAAAAACTCAAAAAGTGAAGTTACTTATCTCATTCTTAGTATTATTTTAATTGCCTTTGGAGCTGGTATCTACCTAATCTTTGGTAACAGCTATGCCAGCAACTCAACTTCACAAGCAACTACTGCTACCTCATCTTCTTCGTCTACTACTAGTGAAGAAGATTTAGAAGCTAAAGCGGCATCCTTACTCGCAGAAGCACAAGCTAATCCGACATCAGAAGCTGTTACTAATGCACAAGCAGCGATTAATAAACTTTCTGATGAAAGTAAAAAAACAGATTTACAATCACAATTGGATGCTGTCTCTGCTGAAGTAACCAATGAAAGCAATGCGGAAACAGCTGTTGCAACGGCAGAATCTGAACAAACAAGCGCAAATGTCACTGCGGCACAAGCAGCAATTGATGTTCTAACAAATGAAACCGTCAAAGACCAACTTCAAGCTCGTTTGGATGCTGTTTCTAACGCTATCGCAGCAGCAACTACACAAAACAATACTACTTCAGGTAATTCAACATACAGCACTTACGGTAATACTTATTCTGATTCGACTATCACTAATAGCGATTCTTACGGATACTAATTATTATGTCAATCGGGCTTATCTTTTCAGCCATTGGCGCAACTTGTTTAGCAATCTCATCTTTTGCCAAAACTAAGAAAAGCATGTTGAGTTGGCAACTATCTGATTATTTCTTTACCATGGTTGCCAATTTTTTGTTGGGTGGCTATATACGGGAGCTATTTCTATCAGTGTTTCTATTATTCGAAATACGCTCATGATTAAGAAATGGGATTCAATTTATACAACTGTTCTCCTCGTTATCATTCAAGTAACATTAGGCATGCATGTCAATAATTTAGGATTAATCGGCTGTTTACCTTTGATTTCATCAGTATCTTATACTATCGTTTCTTTTTTGACTGATAAGGTACAATGGCTTCGCTGGGTAACGGTTGAGAATATGCTACTTTGGTCTTTATACGACTTCACCATTAAAGCCTATCCTGCTTTAGTTATGGACGTGGTCATCACAATTACAACACTTATTGCTATTAAAAAATACAGTGGCTTAAATCGTCATACACAAAACACCCAAGACTGATATTCATCTTGGGTGTTTTAACGTTTATTTTGTTTCGTATCCTAATAAGATACCACCATCTTCACCATAGAAGCTACAAAGTCCTGAAGCTTTGATAAATGTGATATCGGCTTGAGGGTATTTCTCTTTGATTTTATCACTTAGCTGTTGGCAAGCTTTTTCATTGTTGGCGTGAGTAATCATGACTTTACCACCTTGATAACCTTCTTTGAACATTTCATCGATTGTTGCTTGAACAGCTTTTTTCTGACCTCTTGCCTTGTGAAGAAGCTCTAAAGTCCCTTCGTCACTAGCTTTTCCGACCATACGAATGTTAAGAAGTCCGATAACTTTACCAATCAATTTGCTCAAGCGACCATTTTTCACCAAGTTATCCACACGAGCAAGAATAAAGAGTAATTTGGTCTTAGCTTGGTAAGCAGTAATCGCTTCGACCACCTCATCAAAGCTGAGACCTTTAGCAATTAGACGGTTTAACTCTAAAACAATCAAGTCAATTTCACCGCCTGCAGATAGTGAGTCAATCACATGAATATTAACATTTGGGTGTTCTTCAAGAAGCATATTTTTAGCCACTTGAGCGCTGTTTTGACTTCCTGATAAATTTCCTGTAATCGTAATAGCAATGACATTTTCAGCGCCTTGGTAGGCTTGTAAGAAGGCATCTGGGCTTGGGCAACTTGATTTTGATGATGTAGGACTTGCATACACACTTGCCATCATATTATCGACATCTAACCCTTCATCATCCACAAAAATTTCTGAGCCAATCTGTATTGTTAGAGGGACATTTTGAAATTCTGTGTGGTCTGCGATAGCTTCGATATGTTTAATATCACAGCCAGAATCTGTCACAATTTTCCAAGTCAAATCTCTTTTCCTCCATTTCTTTTGATTTTGATATTATTTGACAAACAAAGTATTTTCTCCTAAAATTATATCATTAGAGCCTTTATCTTAGCTATCAAAAACAATCAGACGTCACAAGTGAGAGGATTTTGTCATGACGGAAAAAACAATTTCACAAAAATCCTTGCAAAATTTGCAGGTGTCCAACAAGGAGTCACGAAAATTAACGCGTGAATCACTTGAAACTGCGCTTTTACTTCTTCTTGAAAAGAAACCACTAAATCAAATTACGATTTCTGAACTCGTCGCTAAAGCTGGCGTTTCACGTAATGCTTTCTATCGAAATTACAAATCTAAGGAAGCCATTCTTGAATCTATTTTAACGCAAATTGTTCGCCGTATTTTTCGAGGCATCAAAAATTTCGATTTAAAGACACAGCTCTCCCAAGCGTGGCTTTTCATATTGACGGAGGCGAAAAAGGAAGCCAACGTTTTACGAATGATTTTTGAACAACACCTTGAAAAGCTATTAACAAGTATCGTTTCTAAACGCTTAAAAGCTTATCAACGTTTCAAGAAAAAGCATGATTCTCGCTACACTAATTCTTTCTGGAGTAATGCCATTATCTCGGTACTCTCAAACTGGGTAGCCGACGATATGCGAATTCCTGCCGAAGAAGTAGCCGCTATTGGTTTACCCCTTTTCTTATGAAAAGACCCCCTCTAACCACGATTTGGTTGGAGGGATTTTATTTTGGGTGAATTACCTAATCTTGATTACATTTTTTCTTTGGCAAAAGTAAACATTTGTTCTAAAATCAAATCACAAACTATACATTTGTTGATTTTAAAGGGGTAGATTATGGCAATAGAAGAAAAATTAAATTGTAGAACCTTAAAAACTCGATTAACAATCAGAGAAGCCTTGTTGGCACTATTAAAGCATAAGGAATTAAGAGAGATTACCATAAAAGAATGTCTTGACTCCCTTTACACGATTACGCAAACTCTGGACGGCGTTTACATGGCAGATACAGGTAGCCAATGGAAAAAGAACATTAAATTATTGGTTAAAGATTTGAAAGAAGCCACACCGAGTAGTAAAGAAAGCTGGAAACAGGTAGCCAAAACATTTGGTCAGGCAGGACTTAGCCACCACAGAACCATTTTTATCAAATAAAAACCTGATTGAGTCATATCAATCAGGTTCACTTGTTATTTCAACACATAATCGTAAATGGCTTGGGCTACGCCTGCTTGGTCGTTGGTTGTTGTTTCGTAGCGGCAAAGCGCTTTGACTTCGTCAGTCGCATTTCCCATGGCAACACTGTTATCAGCAAATTCTAGCATTTCAATGTCGTTAGCAGCATCACCGATTGCCATTACTTCTGCTGGAGTAAAGCCAAGTTTTTCTGACAAAGCTTTAAGAGCAGTGGCTTTTGTATAACCTTTCGGCATAATTTCAAAGATGTATTCTTGACTGCGCACCACGCTAAATTCAGGTGCCAAGGCACTTTCTTTAGCTTCTTGGAATAGGTCTAAATAAGGCGCTCTTGCCATATACATGGCTTGGAAGATAATTTCTGAACTAGCTTTCAATTCATCAATGCTAACAGCTTTAGCTATATCGAAAACAAGCCCTGCATCATATTGAACCAATTCTGGCACTTCGCTTCCAACGGCATAATAATGTTTTTCGCCTGTCAATGTCAAGCAAACCTCTGGATAGCCCTCAACCGCTTGGTCTAGTTTGTCCAATTCGTCATTATTCACTTGGGCATAACTGACAAGCTCCCAATTCTTAGTATTGTAAATACTGCAGCCATTATTCATAATAATATATTCTTCATCAGTCAAGCCAAGTCGTTCAAAATAAGGCAGAATCCCTGATTTTGGTCGTCCTGTACAAAGAACAATTTTCACACCTGCTTTAGCAGCTTTTTGAATAGCTTTGACATTTTCATCAGGAATTTTTTTATCTGAATTGAGTAAAGTTCCGTCTAAATCAATTGCAATTAATTTAATCATTTCTAAGTGACCTTCCGTTTAATTTTTGGCAAATGCCATTGACGCCAGTAACCTATCATACGTAAGATGGTCAGAATCAAAACAAGCAAATAATAACCTGAATCGTTATGGACGATTTTAAAGTAAATCGCTAGCGCTGCTAAAATTGACCAACCTGCATAAACTTCGCTTCGTAACACCCCAGGTTTTCTCCCGGCTAAAACATCACGAACAATACCACCACCTGCACCGGTCAAAACTGCCGCAACAATGACTGCACTCAAGGGTTGATGCAATTTCACCGCATACATAGCCCCTTGCACACTAAACGCCGCTAACCCGATAGCATCCGTCAATACTTCTGCCTTTCTCCAACCTTTATGAGTAATGATGTTTGGAAATACCATGATAAATAGCATAGCAATCAAGGCAAAATAAAATGCTTGACCTTGCGACCAAAGCGCACTAATGGGTAATCCTATTAAAAGATTACGAATGGCACCACCACCAAAAGCTGTTACAAATCCTAAGATAAATAATCCTAGAATGTCAAAATCTTCTTCCATGGCAACAATAGCTCCTGAAAGTGCAAAAGCAATCGTTCCGATAATACTTAAAATATCCCAAACATCTATTGTCATTTTCGTTCCAAATTCATTTTTTTCTTACTAGACTAGTTTATCATTTTTAACGCAAAAAAAAACAGCACTGAGTCTGTTTTTTTATGATTTTTGAAATTCTTTTAAATTTCTTTTCCAAGGGTGAATTTTGTTCCCTTGAGTGCTCGTTTTAGGGAGAGTTTGAAAGGATTACCTGTGACAGTTGCTTGTTTTTTATCCAAATCAACAACCACTTTTTCAACGCCACGAACAGCTGACAATTTTTCTGTCACTGTTTTGACACAACCTTGGCATTTCATACCAGTAATTTCATACGTTTTTTCCATGTGAAACTCCTTTGTTTATCATTAATTCAGTTTAATATATTTTAGGCGAAGGGCATTGAGGACGACTGAAACTGAACTAAATCCCATGGCAAGTCCTGCAATCATTGGATTTAACAGAGGTCCACCAAATAGATATAATACACCCATAGCGACAGGAATCGCTAAGATATTGTAGATAAATGCCCAGAAAAGATTTTCCTTGATAATTTTAATCGTTAAACGACTAATGCTCAAGGCTTTCAGAACATCTGAGATTTCTGGTTTCATGAGAATAATATCTGCTGATTCAATAGCAATGTCTGTCCCAGAACCGACAGCGATACCAATATCTGCTACCGCTAAGGCAGGTGCGTCATTTATCCCATCACCAACCATGGCAACCATTTTTCCTTGACTTTGCAAATCCTGAATGGCTTGCGATTTCTGGTCTGGTAGAACTTCGCTAATAACTTTTTTGATACCAGCTTGTTTGGCAATAGCTTGCGCTGTCTTGCTATTGTCACCTGTCAGCATGACAACATCAATGCCTTTTTCTTGCAATTTAGCGACGGTTTCTTTACTGTCTACTTTTAGCAAATCAGCTACGGTGATAAGTCCTAGTAGTTGTTCATTTGCCGAGATGTAAATCGGTGTTTGTCCTTTTTGAGTCGCAGCCAGCACCGCTTCTTGACTAGCGGTCAAGTCAACCTGATATTTTTCCATTAACTTGCGGTTTCCGACGTAAACTGTTTGTCCGTCAATATCGGCCTGCAAGCCAAATCCTGTTAAGGACTTAAATTGTGTGACCTCTGTCAAAGCTAACTTATCTGCGGATGCTTTTTCCACAATGGCTTGACTAAGAGGGTGTTCTGACAATTTCTCGATTGAGGCAACTTGTGCAAGAAGCTTATCTTTATCGCCTTGGTAAGCAAAAATATCAACAACTTGTGGTTTGCCTTGGGTGATAGTTCCTGTTTTATCAAAGACAATGGTATCGAGGTGGTGAGCATTTTCAAGGGTATCACCGCGTTTATAGAGGATACCATTTTCAGCACCGCGACCAGTTCCGACCATAATCGCTGTCGGTGTTGCAAGACCAAGCGCACAAGGACAAGCAATGACAAGAACCGCAATGGCAACTTGGAGAGCAAAGACAAAGGTTTGTCCCATAATCAAGTACCAGAAAATGAAGGTGACAAGCGCAATCACGATAACAGTTGGAACAAAAACACCTGCTACCTTATCCGCAATTTTCGCAATCGGTGCTTTGGTCTGCTGCGCATCCTCAACCAATTTAATAATTTGGGCGAGCAAGGTTTCATCACCAACTTTTTCAGCACGAATGGTTAGCGCCCCTTGTCCATTGATTGAAGCACCATAAACCTTATCCTCTGTGACTTTCTCAACTGGGATACTTTCCCCTGTCAACATTGACTCATCAACCGCTGAGTGCCCTGAAACCACACTACCGTCAACAGGGATTTTTTTCCCAGGTTTTACTAAAATGAGGTCCCCAACGTGCACGTCCTCAATCGCAACAGCTTGTTCCACACCGTCACGGATAACCGTTGCTTCTTTAGCTGATAATTTCACCAATTTTTGAATGGCATCTGACGTGCGACCTTTTGACAGCGTTTCAAAGTATTTCCCGAGAGTGATTAAGGTCAAAATCACCGCAACTGATTCAAAATACAGCATATGCGCGTGGTGGCTATGCCCCAGTATAATATGATAAACACCGTAAAGGCTGTAAACGAAGGCAGCCGTTGTTGCCAAGGCAACCAACGAGTCCATATTAGGATACCCTTTAAACAATGAGCGGAAGCCATTGACATAAAAACGACGTCCAAAATACATGACAGGAAACGTCAAAATCAGCTGAATCAAAGCAAAGTTCAATGGGTGAGCTGACATGCTAATGATTTCTGGTACCCAAAGCCCCACCATACTTCCCATAGAAATATAGAGGAGCGGTATCGCAAATAAAGCTGATAAAAGAAACTTATGCCACATATTCTGTGTGGCTTCACTTTGGCGCTCTGATTGACTCTTTGCCGTTGTCGGATCAAAAACGCTGGCGCTATAACCTGCATCTGCTACCGCTTTTTCAATTTCTTTTTCATTGACTAAGTCAGGATTATAATCCACCGTCATTTTTTCTGTTGTTAGATTGACAACAGCGGAGTCAACATGGTCTAGCTTTTTAACAGCATTTTCAACCGTTAAGGCACAAGCTGCACAGGTCATGCCGTCAATGACGAAAACTTCTTCTTTTGCCATTTATTTTCCTTTCCAATCTAACCCTAAGCACTCAAATGCTCTTTACAGCGACATTGCCCAGGGATGCAATTGCACGGCACTTCTTCAAGTGCCTCTTCTTTTTTGGACAATAGCAGAGCTTGCAAGTCGTTAATGTCTGCCATTGTCATCGGCGTTGTTTCCAAGAGATGTTTGATAATTACGGTATGCTTGCGCTGACAAAATTTATCAAAAAGCTCATCGGCTTGTCGATTAATAGCTTCTTCTTCAGAAACAAGTGTTGAATAAAGAAATGATTTACCCGATTTCTGTGTTGCTAAATAGCCTTTATCCACTAATCGTTTCAACAATGTCTTAACAGTAGAGGCTGTCCAGTCTGTCTTTTGCTCGAGAATTTCCAAAATCTGGCTGCTAGTTGTTTCCTCTTTCGTCCAAACAACACGCATGATTTCCCATTCTGCATTTGAAATTGACATTGTTACCTCCTTTAAAATAGTTTTGGTTTACTTTTGTAGATTCATTATACGATTATAGTTTACATTTGTCAACGATAAAAGATTAAAAAATAAAACACATTGCAAAAATTAAAGCAATCTGTTTCACCTAGCGTATTATTCTTATTTATCAAGCAGTTGTAAGTTTGGCCATTTTTCCTGCCAATCTTTCTTAGCAAGGCGTTCACGATAGACCTGCATCCGTTTCTTATCTGCTAAAAAATGCGGTGTCGGTTGCACGACAAAATTAACAATATCGTCATCACCATAAGGCAAAAACAGTTCCAACTCATCATTGTTCAATCTTGCTGCAATGGCTGTGCAACGCTCTGGATATTTGCTAACAGCATCTCTCGCATTTTGGTAAGGGAGCGTATTTGGACTATGGCTGTGCATATAAACCTGGTTCTTGATTTCCCATTGATAGGCTGGATAGCGCTGTTGAAGGTCTTGCTGAAGCACCAGCGTTTCAGCATAAGACACATTGACATCATAAAAAACGACATCTAAATCACTTGCTTGTATCAAGCCAGCTTTTCCTGACAAGACATTCCAAACATAATTGCGTAATGTCCCAGCTGCTAGCCAAGAATCCTGCAAACCCAGCTCTGCTATTATCCTAAGAATCATCATTAACTCTTCATCTTGCACAAATAACGCTTGTAAATCCATAAATCCCATCCTTCATTTCTGATAACTACTGATAACCTCTTCTAACGCTTGCAGACTATCGACAAAGATAACCTTTTTGCGGTCAAATGTCGTTAAAAATCCTGCACACACCATCTGATTAAATTGTTCTTTGAGGCTATCATAGTAACCGTTCATGTTAAAAAGCAAGCAGGGTTTGTCGAGTTGCCCAACACGCGCCCATGAAATAGCCTGAATAATTTCTTCAAGTGTCCCTGGACCGCCTGGAAATGCAACTAAAATGTCGCCCTCTTCCATTAAGAGACGCTTACGCTCATCCATGTTATCAACAATTTGCAAGTGTGTTAAGCCTTGGTGTGCCTTTTCACGTTTTTGCATAAAATCAGGCATGATACCATAGACTTTAGCCCCCTGTGCCAATGCCGTGTCCGCCAAAACTCCCATAAGCCCAGTTTTGCTTCCACCATAAACCAAACAATGGTCATGTTGAGCTAACCAATTCGCAAATGCGACAACTTGTTCATGATAATCTGGTGTATTTCCCATACTTGAAGCCAAATAAACTGTAATATTCATCTTTTTTATTTCCCCATTTCAAAAAAACACTTTTATTATAACACAAAAGAACCCGCCAATTAGCGAGTTCTTAATTGTTTTTCTATTTTTAACTGAAATGGAAAGCTATGTTATTTTTTAGTTTCCAAATCACGAAGCATTTGGTCAATTTTATTGCCGTATTCGATTGATTCATCTTTGATGAATGTCAAATCTGGAATTTTGTACATAGTTAAGTTGCGACCAAGTTCACGTTTGATAGTTCCTTTTGCTTTTTCAAGACCAGTTTGGGCTTTTTGATTATCTGACGCAAGTTCAGAGTGAATAGTGTAATACACTTTAGCCATTGAAAGATCTCCAAGCATTTGGACATCAGTAATTGTCACATCTTGAACACGTGGGTCACGAACTTTTTTCTGCAAAATTTCGTTTACTTCACGTTTAATTTCCATACCAACACGGTCAACACGATGATTAGCCATAAAATATCCTTTCTAGTTATTTTGATATTTCTTATTTTTCTAAAGAAGTCTTTTTAATACTTTCCTTAAGTGGTGCGGACGGCAGGTTCAATAGTCCAGTGGACTATTGAAGGAATCCAAGGAATTCCATGCCTAAGTTTTGAGCCTAAAGTCTCAAAACTTCCGAGTGGCTGAATAGTAGTAAATTCAGCCACTTTCACCACAGCGGTAAGTAGCGTCTTGTTGCTCGCTTCGCTCGCAAATAATCAATCAATAGACAAGACTTACAAATTTTAGAAATTATTTCATAAAAACTAAATTTGTTGATACTCTAAAGATAGCTACCACCGTGGTAAAACAAGACTGCAGTATGTAGCTCTGTTTTTACTAGAGAATTCTTGAAAGCTAGCCATCAACTGAAAGTCTGCTAGAGCTTATCATACGCCATTAGAAACTTTAGTCTCAATGGGAATTAACGTTTAATTTCTTCCATGATGTAGCCTTCGATGATGTCATCAACTTTAATGTCGTTGTAGTTTTCAATCATCAAACCACCTTCTTGGGCGTTTCCGATTTCTTTAACGTCATCTTTGAAGTGTTTAAGGCTAGCAAGTTTTCCGTCGAAGATAACGACACCATCACGGATGACACGGGCGTTAGCATCACGAGTGATTTTACCACTTGTAACCATGAATCCACCGATTGTACCAACTTTAGAAACTTTGAAAGTTTCGCGGATGATAGCTTCACCGATAATTTTTTCTTTGTATTCAGGGTCAAGCATACCTTTCATGGCATCTTCAACTTCTTCGATAACTTTGTAGATAATTGAATGAAGACGAATTTCTACTTCATCAGTTTCTGCTTGTTGACGTGCTTGTGGTGTAGGACGTACGTTAAATCCAATGATGAAGGCATTTGAGGCTTCAGCAAGGGTAACGTCTGATTCGTTAATAGCACCAACAGCTGAATGGACAACTGAGACTTTAACGCCTTCAACATCAATTTTAAGAAGTGAGGCAGCAAGAGCTTCAACTGAACCTTGTACATCGGCTTTGATGATAACATTAACAGTCTTAACTTCACCTGCTTTAAGCGTATCAAATAGGTTTTCAAGGCTAACACGTTGTGTTACTTGACGTTGTTTCATCAATGCACGTTTAGCACGTTCTTCACCAGCGGCACGCGCAGCTTTTTCATCTTCATAGACGGCGAAGTGGTCACCTGCCATAGGTACTTCATTCAAACCAGTGATTGATACTGGTGTTGATGGTTCAGCTACTTTTACACGACGTCCAAGGTCATTAACCATAGCACGAACACGGCCAAACGTGTTACCAACAACGATTGGGTCTTGAACGTGAAGAGTACCTTGTTGAACAAGAAGTGTTGCGATAGCACCTTTACCTTTATCAAGACGAGCTTCAATAACTGTACCAATAGCACGAACTGTAGGGTCAGCTTTCAATTCTTCCATTTCAGCAACAAGGAGAACTGTTTCTAGCAATTCATCAATGTTTTGACCAAATTTGGCTGAAATTTCAACAAATTCACAGTCTCCACCCCAAGCAGTTGAAATAATACCGTGTTCTGCCAGTTCACCAATAACACGTTCTGGGTTGGCTCCTGGTCTATCAATCTTGTTAATTGCAACGATGATTGGGACACCAGCAGCTTTAGAGTGGTTAATGGCTTCGACTGTTTGGGGCATAACACCGTCATCAGCAGCAACAATCAAGATTGTAATATCTGTAATTGATGCACCACGCGCACGCATTGATGTAAATGCCGCATGTCCTGGCGTATCAAGAAAAGTAATTTTCTTACCATTTTCAATAATCTGATAAGCACCAATATGTTGCGTGATACCACCAGCTTCGCCTGTAGCGACACGTGAATTACGAAGGGTATCAAGAAGGGTTGTTTTACCGTGGTCAACGTGGCCCATGATTGTAACAACAGGCGCACGTTCAACCATGTTTTCAAGGTTGAGGTAATCTTCATCTACGAAGAAGCGTTCGATATCAGCTTCGTCAACCTCAACTTTTTTATGAGCTTCAATACCATAATCAACCATCAGCAGTTCGATTGTATCGCTGTCGAGGGATTGGTTTTGTGTTGCCATAACACCCATCATGAACAATTTTTTAACAATTTCAGCTGGTTCGCGTTTAATACGTTTTGCGATTTCAGCGACTGTCATACCTTCAGTATATTCAAATTCTTTAGGCAATTCATGGAACTTACGCTCTGTTACAGGTTTTGGAGCATTATTACGATTATTTTTACCTTTTTTGTTTTTCTTATTATTATTCCAGTTACTATTTCTTTGATTTCTCACTTGGTTTTGATTATTCCAGTTTTTTCTATTTTTATTCTTGCGCGATTCGTCTTCATGACTGTAATCATGTGATTTTTCAGGACGAACTTGTTTCTTACGACGTTTATCAGCAGTTGGGGTAGGAGGTTCTGCCACCACAGTTTGTGGAGCAGGCGCAACCTTTTTAACTACCGCTTTCTTCTCTTCACTCTTAGCTTTTGCCTCAACACGAGCTTTTTGTTCTTGCTCTTTTGCAGCAGTTGCTTTACGTTTGGCCTTTTCCTGCTCATAAATTCGTTTTTCGCTTTGACGTGAATACTCAGCATTTTGTTCAGCTTTTATAGCAGTGGCACGTGCTTTAAAGTCAACACGTGGTTTTGCTGCTTGCTGACGGTTATCACGTTGATCTCTTCGACTATGATTTTGAGGATTGTGATCGCGTTTATTCTGTTTGCGATTATTTTGAGTATTCCCTTGTCGGTCATTAGGATTTGAACGATCATCGCGACGCTGGTCGTTACGACGTTTTTTATCGCCACCATTAGCACGTCTTTCAGCTTCGGCTTTGGCACGTGCTTCACGCTCAGCCTTAAAATTACGGCTTTGTGGTTTTGATGGTGTTGCAGGAGTAGCTTTTGGAGCTCGTGCAACTGTTTTTTCAGATGCTTTTTCTACTTTAGGTTTAGCTGGAGTAGATTGAGGCTTATCTGAAAATTTTGCCACAATACGTTTGACATCAGATTCTTCCACGCTAGAAGAATGGCTCTTAACAGCAAGTCCTAATTCTTGAGCATATTCAACAATTTCTTTGCTTGATTTACCTAATTCTTTAGCGATTTCATATAATCTTTTCTTTGACAATTGATGTCCTCCTATTCTTTTAGTTCATAAGAGTCCTCATTTTCTTTGAAAATCCAGCATCTGCTATGGCTACCACTTTACGTGGTTTTCCAAGAGCAGCACTTAATTCCAGTGTGTTAAACACTGTAGAGACTTCTATTTTGTAATATTGACATTTATCAGCTGTTTTCTTTGTCAAATTAGCGCCAGCATCATTAGCTAGAAAAATAAGCTGTGCTTTTCCAGATTGAATCGCTTTGATAACTAACTCTTCACCAGAGATAACTTTTCCTGCTCGCTGTGCTAAACCAATTAAATTTGACAATTTTTCACGGTTATTCAAGACCCAACTCTCTTCTTTTTACTTTGTGATCAACGTAAGCAATTAATTCATCGTAAAATTCGTCAGGAACTTCCATTGAAAAACTACGATTAAACACTTTTTTGTTTTTAGCTTGGATTGCCTCTTCATTGTCAAGTTTGATGTAGGCACCGCGACCGTTTTTCTTACCAGTCGGGTCGATAAAAATCTCGCCTTCTTTATTCTTAACAATGCGAAGCAAATCGCGCTTATCAATTACTTCGCCTGAAACAACTGATTTTCTTAAAGGTATTTTACGTGTTTTAGCCATCAAACACCTCTATCTTTCTTTACTCTGCGTCGTTTGCTACAACTTCAGTTTCAACAGATTCAGCTGCTTCTTCAACAGGTGCAACTTCTTCTTGTGCTACAGCTGCGTTTGCTTCATGTTCAGCTTCAAGTGCTTCGTATTCTGATGCAGATTTGATGTCGATACGGTAGCCAGTTAAATGAGCTGCCAAACGAACGTTTTGTCCACGACGACCAATAGCAAGTGACAATTTATTGTCAGGAACGACAACAGTCGCACGTTTACTGTCCTCTTCGTCAAAAAGAACCATATCAACTTCTGCTGGCGCAATGGCATTGTAGATGAATTCCGCTGGATCTTCAACCCATTGGATAACATCAATATTTTCTTCGATTGGCACTTCAATACCAGCCTTAGCATCATAACGTTTTGGATGGAATTTGCTAATCACTTTCTTAATGTTGCTTCCACCACGACCGACAATAGTACCGATAGCATCAACGTTTGGATTGTGGCTACGAACAGCAACTTTTGTACGGTCGCCTGCCTCACGTGAAACGCTCATGATTTCAACTGTTCCGTCAAATACTTCAGGAATTTCTTGTTCCATAATGCGTTTGATGAATTGTGGGTGGCTACGGCTTACAAAAACGTTGACACCTTTTGGATTGTTTTCAACTTTGTAAACATAAACTTCAATACGGTCATGTGATTTGAAGGTTTCACCAGGAATTTGATCTTGGTGTGATAATTGCGCTTCAAGCGAACCAAGGTTAACATAGATGAAACGTTGGTCAAAACGTTCAACAGTACCAGTCATGATTTCGCCTTCGTGTTGTTTGTACTCATTGTAAGTTACTTCACGAATTTGACGGCGCATTTTTTCCATGATTGTTTGTTTAGCTGATTGAGCAGCAACTCGACCAAATTCAGCAACAGATTCTTCAAAACGAATTTTATCACCGAGTTCATAAGCTGAACTGATTTTCAACGCATCTGACAAACTGATTTCTAAACGGCTATCAAAAACTTCTTCAACAACTTCACGAACAGTGTAAACTTTAAAATCACCTTTTTTGTCATCGAATTCAATAACACATGATTCAGATTGACCATAACGACGTTTGTAAGCTGATTTCAAAGACTCTTTCACAGCATCAATGATGTCTTCTTTGTTAATGTGTTTTTCTTCTTCCAAAATACGGAAGGCTTCTAGCATTTCTTTGCTCATTGTTTTCATTGCTCTACATGGTCAGTAGAGCGTATCCTTTCGTCTATATCTAAATAAAATCAGATTGTAGTTTGTAAAACTTGACTACAATTTCACTGCCAAACGCGCTTTTGCAACTGTCGAATACGGAATTTCAACTGTTTTTTTCCGCGTTTTATCCAAATAATCAATGGTCAATGTGTCACCGTCAAAAGCAACAAGGTCCCCTTGGAATACCTTAACTTTATCAATCGCTTTGTAGAGACTAACATTGACATAAGAACCTACAGCTTTTTCAAGAGCTTCTTTCGTTTTTAACGGACGCTCTAAACCAGGGCTAGACACTTCCAACATATACTGCTCTGGAAATGGGTCTGGTTTAATGGCATCAAGCAAAGGGCTGATAATTTCAGTCAACTCTGCTGTATCATCTACCGTAATGCCTTCTGGCTTGTCAATTAAGATGCTAAGCACATAATCGCTCCCCATCTTCTCATACTCGACATCAACTAATTCAAACGGCTCTTTAATAGCTGGTGCAACCACTTCTGTAACGACATCAATGATTGTATTTGCGTTTGCGATAAGAATCCCCTCCTTTATCTTTTAAAATCAAAAATAGAAAGTTCACTACGATCACTTACTTCTACGAAGTGGACTTGTAGCGTCTCATCGTAGAACTTCGCTCTTAATCTCTTATAATCACTAGCCTTTTTAGCTAAAATGAGATTTAAGCACCACAAGAGGCGAAGTCACAAACTTCGCCTCCTTCCTCTTATTTTCTATTATAATAGCACATTTTATCTGAAATATCAAGACTTATGCTTGATGAAGCTAGAAAACTTACCCTTTCCCAGCAAGAATGTCTGATACTTTATACAATCCTGGGGAATATGTCCGACCAAATAATTTTTTCGTCAAGGCATTAAACGTATAATGGTCATCTAAAATCAAGACTTCGTCATATGTTTTTAGAGTGCAATAAAGTCATCGTCTGTTAAATCGAAATTATCCCTAGTATCAATATTTTCATTCCAGAGGTAATACCTTGTTGCGCTGTCGCTGTACAATGCCATTAAATCTAAAAATTCTTGGTCAGCCGACACAAAATTATCTCTGGTATATCAACATTGGCATCCCACGGATAATAACAACTAGCATATTGGATAAAATAACTATCTACATGTTCTTTATCCGCCGTTACAACCAAAATTCTATCCGTTAACGAATCGCTCTGATTTCCAGTAAGCTGATGAATTTCTTTTGCGACCTCATTTGTTTCCTGATTGTTATTGTAAACAATGCTATTATTTTCTGCCAAGACCTAGATTATGTTTACTGATAATTTTTCATAAGGACTAGTATTCCTACCAAGATTGCTAAAACGATGAGATTGTCATGGCCAATCAAAACACCGTTATACACTGAGCGTATCAATAACATTAACACAGCAAAATACTTAATGATGCTTGATTAAAAAAATCCCTTACTTTTCCTAATACCATTACAGCCTCACCATTCTAAGTAGTTTTACTACCAGCAGCTTGCTCCCAAATATTCAAACTATAGTTATTATTTTTTAAATATTTATTAACATCGGTGAGAGTCTTTCCCATTCATAAATCTCAATAACATTACGATAATTGAGTACAAAAAATGCCCTGATTTTTTACATCATTATCTATAAAATAAAGGGCATCTTTTACTATTCAATTTTGTAAGGAGAGGAGGGGATTCGAACCCCCGAGCCCAATTGGACTACACGCTTTCCAAGCGTGCGCACTCGACCACTATGCGACCTCTCCGAAAGAAGCTTAGATAACCACTTCTTTAACCAGTCCACTAATTACTGAAATTGTGCTTCAACACGGTAAATGACTTGTCCTTTTTGAGAAAATTTTTCCTCATATTCAGTCATGACATTTCCCTCAAAATCACTAGCATGCAGATCTAACCAAACTTGTTTTAAAATCATGCCATATTGTGAGAAACTTGCCAAACTGTATTCAAACAAACCACGGTTATCCGTTTTGAAATGAATTTCACCTTGTTCTGGTAAAATTTGACGGTAAGTATCCAAGAATGTCTTATAAGTTAAACGGCGTTTTTCATGACGTTTTTTCGGCCATGGATCTGAAAAATTCAAATACATTAAATCAATCTCACCATCTGCAAAATAATTTGTCAAATCAGAGCCATCAACTAACAACAAACGAACATTCGGTGCTTGACTATCTAACACTTTATCTAAAGCATAGCTAAGCACAGATACTTGAATGTCAATTCCGATATAGTTAATATCTGGATTTTGCAAAGCCATTCCAGTAATGAAGGCTCCTTTTCCTGAACCTACTTCAATGTGGATTGGATTATCATTACCAAATACTTCGCGCCAACGTCCTTTGGCTTCTTCTGGATTTAAAATAACATAGTGTGGGTTATTTTCTAAGTGCTCCTCAGCACCCTTACGTTTTCTAACTCGCATTATTTCTTTTTACTAACTAACTCCCTAAATTTTCGTAAACCATAAATTTCTTGATTCACGTGCTCCATGTCACGCTTATCAAAACAGTTTAAAATTTGTGAAAGATATGAGAATTGTCCGTACCAAACAATTTTTTGGCGTACTTTCTCATTATCCTTGTAACCATAATAATTTAACCACTCATGCCAACGTGAATATGGAATGTAATGACTCAAAAGAAAGGCTACATCATACATTCTATCTGTCAATCGTACAGAATCCCAATCAACAAGGTAAATCATACCACTAGTCGTAATGACCCAGTTGCTATGCTTAATATCACCATGCACAATCGTTGCAACTTCTGAACGAAACTCTGGTAAACTGCGTTTTAATTCTTTGACGATACTTTGCAGATAAGTATTCTCTTGGATTTGAAGTGGGGCATTTTTTTCCCAATCCACCAACAAATCATAAGGATTTTCAATCTTATAGTTCAACTGTAACAGCTGATTAACTAGAGGGCGTGATTTGTGCAAACGCAAAAGAATATGGACAATTTGTTTACTCCCCATATCCTCTTTTGTCAAAATTCTACCATCAAGCCACTCTTGAGCACTCATTGTATCACCATTGCCAGTTCGACGTACCCACAATAATTGTGGTGCAATCTGTTCTTTAGCAAGTGCAGGCAAAATCGGTGTCGTATTCAATTTAATAAAGATTTTTTCACCGTTTGGATATTGACCAATAAAGGCTTTACCACTCTTACCTTGCAAGGGAGTCATTGTCAATTCTTGATCCGATACTGTCACCTGTCCGCCCTCCTTTTCTTTCGTGAATCGTTTGTTTACTCCTATTTTACTTGTTTTACAGCGCCTAGTCAATCATCTTATTGATTTTGTAAGGAAGATACCATTCTGTAATAATAACCGTTACCAAAATCAATAAGCCTGCTGCTTGCCAAGAAAACGTTAATAACAACTCCAAAAAGCTCAATAAATACGATAATTTTTTCAAAAATGTCTTTAAATTAGCCGCCTTTTGCTTTTCAGAAATTGGATAAAGATTGGTCAAATATTGATAATCAAAATGTTGGGATAGGGTTAATAATTGAAAAAGTAATAAATAATTAAAGACCAAAGCCAAGCCAACTGCTACCAAGCGATTGGAAATAAAGATAAGCGCAAGCAAGCTCAATGCGAGTAATCGCAAGGTTAAAGCAAAATAATCTGAACTCCGTAAAAACGCACGTAGGTATAAATTTGACCATGTTTTGGCATGTGTTTTTTTGACCAAACCAAGCAAACTATCCAAGTACGAACGACGTTTCACACTAGCTGAAATTCCCTTAACCGTTGTGAAAAGTGAAAAGAATTTAAGCACTCCTTGACGACGTTTTGCTTCATAAGAAATGGCAGCATCCCATGAAAATTTTCCTTGAGAAAAGAATACCTTGCTTTTTTCTTTCATTACAAGCCATTTCACAACCGCTAAAGCAAGCAATAAAATGCCAAAGGTAACCGTTGAAAAACCTAGTTTAAAGAAGATGGGAGCTAATAAAACAAGAATTGCCGTTTGCACGATTGTCCAAATCACAAAAGCACGACGTCTTGCCTGTGATAGCCATTGCAAAATCTCAATTTCTTTTGGCAAATAGAACAATTTATCAGGTGCTTCCAAATAAGTCGCAATCTTCCCAAGGCTAAGCAAAACAAGGATAACCAAGACCAAAATCACGTCAATAACGACTGTCTGACTTGGAAACTGACGTAACAGCTGGCTGTATTGAACCATCAGAAAACCTGTTAAGAAAACCAAGACTAGCACAAAATGGTCATTAAAGACATAACGAAGATACTTTAAGCATTGCCCTAAAAAAGCACTACGGCGCTTTTGAAAAACTTCTTTCATATCACACCTCTTTAGTCAATGACATATAAATATCATTAAGCGTTGCTGTCTCATCACCAAATGCTTCACGTAGCTCTGCTAATGTACCAGTTGCACGAATTTTCCCTTGATGCAAAATCACAAAACGGTCACACATCTTTTCAGCAGCATCCAAAACGTGTGTTGACATCAAAATCGCTTTTCCTTTTGCCTTTTCTTGCGCCAATAATTCTGTCAAATCAGAAATTGCTAATGGGTCCAAGCCCAAAAAGGGCTCATCAACGATAAACAAACTTGGATTAACCATAAAGGCACAAATAATCATGACCTTCTGCTTCATCCCTTTAGAGAAATTAATCGGAAACCACTCTAATTTATCAGATAAACGGAAAAGTTCCAACAATTCTGTCGCACGCGCCATCGCCTCATCATAATTAAGGTCATAAGCCATTGCAACTGTTTCTAAATGTTCACGTAAAGTCAATTCTTCATATAAACTTGGCGTTTCTGGGATAAATCCAATTTTCTTACGATATTCTGCCTGATTCTGCGCCAAAGTCAAACCATCAATCGAAATTTGCCCTTGATATGGCGTTAAGAGCCCAATAATTTCATTGATTGTCGTTGACTTACCAGCCCCATTCAAACCAATCAAGCCAATAAGCTCACCATCACCAACTTCAAAAGAAATATTTTTTAAGACAGGGATGTTAATATATCCCCCAGTTATATTTTCAATTTTTAACATAAGATACCCACAAATTTTTGATATAATAATTATAACAAAATCAAAGGATTATAGGTGATTCAAATGGAAAATTGTATCTTTTGTAACATTATCGCTGGTGACATTCCGTCATCAAAAGTCTATGAAGATGACCAAGTACTTGCTTTTTTAGACATTTCACAAACAACTAAAGGACATACTCTATTAATTCCAAAAGAGCACGTCCGTAATGTTCTTGCCATGTCTCAAGAAACATCAGAAACACTCTTTGCTCGTTTACCGAAAGTCGCACGTGCCGTCCAAAAAGCTACTGGTGCTGTCGGAATGAACATTCTTAATAACAACGAAGAAGTCGCTGGACAAACTGTTTTCCATGCACACGTCCACCTCATCCCACGTTATGATGCTAACGATGAAGTCACATTTGCTTTCACAGAACATGAACCTAACTTTGAAGCTCTTGGCAAATTAGCAGAGCAAATCTCTCAAGAGGTAAAAGCATGAAATTAAGACATCTTATCGCACTCGGCGTGGCTGGCTGCGCAGGATATGCAGCCTATCATGTCTATAAAAACCGCGACCAATTTAAAGCAGAAATCGCAGAAGCTGATGACATTAGCGAAAGAATTTCAACTGACATCGTAAAAATTCGTCGCAGTATTGACGACATTAACAACCAGCTTCCAACACTTCAAACAATCAGCCAAGATTTGGATTACAAACGTCGCCTTTTTGAACAAGAAACCAATAGCCGCTTAAAGCAAATCAAAGCAACGCTAGCAAAATATCAAGAAGAAAACTAAGCAACAACCACCAAGCTAAAAGGCTTGGTGGTTTTATCAGCCATATTCAACAGTTAATAGTGACATGATTTCTGATAAATTATTTCAATATCTGACACTTCAACTAGTTCTTAGTACATTAATATTTTTACAAGTGACTAATAAGAAATCAACCTTTCATTTATTTCCCTTTTGAACTTGCTTTTATATGTCTATGGATACAAGAATATATATTTTCCCTATTAATAAAGAGTGCTAAAAGGGAGCCAAATATAGTTTGTTTAACATTAGCATGTTGCAAAAAGTTATAAAATTTCATTTTGAATTAAGTTTGACGTCGTTTATCAGAATGTATTCATAATTTATATTACTTATTGAATAAAAGTAGTACCTAATTTGTATAAAATGACATAAAAATTAAATTTATACTTTGTATCCCAAAAAGAAGCTGCCGATAAGACAACTTCCTCATAAGTTAGAAAAACATTGCACTTTGCTTTCTCAGAAACATTTGATGGTGTATAGGAATGATTGAAATAGTCTAGCATATCACTATCATTGTCCCCATAACCGAATACATAAATTTCATTTGAATCCCATTGATTAATTTCCATTAACTTTTGGACATATTTGGTAGGATTTAACTCTAATATATCAATCTTTACCACCTGATCTTTAATCTTTCGAACATCCGCTTCAAATTGAAAATGAGATAACATGTAGTTTATATATTCTTGGTTTCTATTTTTTAATATTCTCTTATTCCAAATACTCCATATAGAACAACACTCAATATATTATATTCTTTACGATACAATCCAACGTATATCTTACTCTATTATAATATATCCAACATTATAGTTGAATAATATTTCCATAATGTTCTCTGCAACTTGAGGAACAACAATCTGTTTATAAATTATTTTTTCTACCATTTGTCAATTATAACAAGGTAATTCTCTTTAGAAAATGTTTAATACCTTTACTTAGAGGATGCTGTCAGCTGATTTTTCCAAAAAAAGGGTACACAAAATCATCACCTTACTATCAATTTTTTAAATAAGGTGTTACAATAATTGAGCATAGACGACTTTAATGACTTTGGGTAGCAGTATAGTCGTAAAGTTTGTTATGCGTTATGAGGTAATACATTGTCCGAATGTGACGATGTACAGCGGCAATCGTATGTGGCTTCGTTGAAGTTGTTTGCGATTGTCTTTTTCGTTTGTCATAGAAGTCCGCAATATGACTGGGATTAGTGTGACTAGCAACAGCGATATTGTGAATGCATTTATAGAGAATTTTCCTAGCATAAGGATTTCCCCGTTTTGTGATGTGTTCTTTGGCAAGAAAGTTTCCAGATTCGTAATGCCTTAAATCAATACCAATAAAGGCATTAATTGGGTTGGCAGACTGAAAGCGGCGAATGTCCCCGAGTTCTCCGATAATGCTTGTTGCTGTTGCTTCAGCGATACCAGGAATAGAGCATAGAATATCGTACTCGGGTAATGGTTGAGCTAGACTAACCATTTCATCCAGTACGACTTGTCTTCGTTCTGTTAGTCTAAGTAATTCTTGGCATAATATCTTACTTCTTCAGTCATAGGAGAGTTTTTCTTAACAGCACAGTATGACTGTTTAGCAAGCGGTTTAAGTTTGTCAATCAAATAAGCAATGCGTTTATCAGAGATTCGTTTAGAAGTGGATTGAGAAATGACGTCGGTTAACTCACCTTCACTTAAATTGAGAACGAAGTTCCTGCTAGGAAAAGCAATAACCAATTTCCAGTATTGTTCTCCAGTAGGTGCAGATAAGGGCTCCTCCAATTCAGGGAAAGTCACTTGTAAAACCTTGTGAAGTCGATTCTTAGTACGAACAATATCTTCAGTTAGATTCTGATAGAATCGACTTAAATCATGTAAGTTTTGATAGACTTCTTTTTGAACGTAGGTTGGCTTTCTATTTAGCACAAACTGAGATTGTGCTAGCTTTTCAGCGTCAATTTTATCTGTTAAGCTATCGAGTTGTTTCTTAGCTTCCAGTGAATTGAGTCGTGTATAAGCGTAGCCACTGTCTTCAAGAAAGACCTGGAGGCGCCGAGAGTAGACTCCGGTTGCCTCAAAGATGATTTCGGGGTTGTTGGACGATTGTTAAATCGCTCAAGAGACGTGCAAATCCGATGGCGTCATTTGTTATTGTGTAATTATGGATTTTCTCTCCATTAACTAGAATAGCAACTTCTGAACTTGCCTTACTCACATCAATTCCAAAAACAACTCTCATGATAAATACCTCTTTGTCTTGAATGATTCCTTGTTTTAATGATTTCATTTTCAATACTCGACGTTAAACGTCCCACATACTTCGATAAAATTCCACCTAAAACAATGATGTCTTGCCAGTTTTATATACGACGTCTAGCGCCTAAAGAACTTACGACTTAACAAGACACCTCTACTTTAACATAATGAAAAAGTAGTAAGTACTTTCTCTCGTCAGAGATTTCCTCACTACTAATCTTAGAATGTTTTATTTCTATCTAAAATGATTACCCCATTCATAATGATAGAATATATAGGTTGTTTATAGAAATCCAAACATCTTACCCCATAATGAGTTCCATCTAAATCACTCACAAAACTCTTCATAATTATAACTCAGTTCCATTTGATGCGATTACTTTCTTATAGAATTCAAAACTATCTTTCTTGATACGATTATATGTACCATTTCCATAGTCATCTATATCAACATAGATAAATCCATAACGTTTGCTCATTTCTCGTGTGGATTCAGAAATCAAGTCAATACATCCCCACCAAGTATAACCAATCAAATTAACACCATCTAAGTTTATCGCATCACTCATAGCACATACGTGTTCTTTCAAATAATCTTCACGATAAGGATCATGCACTTTTCCATCTTCTGAAACCACATCTCTTGCGCCTAAACCATTTTCCACGATAAATAATGGCTTTCTAAAACGATCATACAGTTCTACTAAAGAATAACGTAATCCCGAAGCATCGGTTTGCCAGCCCCATTCACTGCTTGGAAGATATGGGTTTTTAACTCCGTTAAAGGTATTTCCCGGAGATAATTCCAATCCTTCTGTACTAGCTGCCCAACAAGAGGTCATATAATAAGAAAAACTTACAAAGTCTACAGTACCTTCTTTTAAAATTTCTTCATCATCTTTTTCAAAATGAACTTCAAATCCTTTATTATCGATTTCTTTCTTTAAATAAATAGGATATTCACCAAATACTTGAATATCGACATAGCGATAAACACTTCTCATTCTTTGTTGCGTTGCCAAATTATCTTCCGGCTTACAGGTAAATGGATAGAAACATAATTTTGTCATCATGCAGCCAATCTGAGAATCCGGACAAATTTCATGTCCTATTTTAACAGCCAAAGCACTGGCAACCATTTGATGATGCATGGCTTGATACATCGCCTGTTCAAATGGCACATCATCAAACTGGTCTTCGATCAGCCCGCCACTTGTAACCGGATGTCTTAACATGGCGTCTACTTCATTGAATGTCAGCCAATATTTTACATATTTTCCAAAGTGTTCAAAACATGTTCTTGCGTATTTTATGAATAAATCTATACATTCTCTACCATACCATCCACGATACTTATTGATCAGTGCAACCGGTACATCATAATGAGAAAGCGTAACCAAAGGCTCTATATCATATTTCTTTAATTCTTTAAGTACATTCAAATAAAATTCTATACCTTTTTCATTTGGCACCTTATCTTCAGGATTTGTATAAATTCTTGACCAGCAAATGGACATTCTATACACTTTAAATCCCATTTGCGCAAACAGTGCGATATCTTCTTTGTAATGATGATAAAAATCAATACCTCTTCGTTTTGGATAATTGATATCATTCTCTGTTTGAGCCATTTCCAGATTTTTAGAAGAAAACGCAAATTGTTTTCCCATATCTGAAATGTTACCTGCACGGAATTCTAAACAATCTTGGATCGTCATTCCTTTTCCATCTTCATCCCATGCGCCTTCACATTGATTTGCGGCTGTAGCACCACCCCACAAAAAATCTTTTGGGAAGTTTAATTTTCCTTCATTTGTATACATTATCATTTCCTCCTTATAGTACAACTTCTGCTTTTGTCTTTTGTCCAAATGAACTAAAAGAATATTCTTTATTGTCAACACCTTCAGTAATGATCAACATTGTCGTTGGATCATATCCGGCTTCCTTTACCATTTCCAGATCAACATCAACAATTTTTTGTCCGGCTTTTACATGAGATCCCTGTTTAACATGTACATTGAACCCTTTTCCATCTAAATCAACTGTATTGATACCTACATGAACCAATACTCCGGTACCATCTTTCATGCGAATCGCAAACGCATGTCCGGTTGAAAACATGACTTCTAAAACCCCATTACAAGGAGCTACGATTTCTTTGGATATTGGAATAAAACCTACTGTTTTTCCCAGAACTTCTTTTGAAAACATCTCATCTTTGATATCTTTTGCCGGAATCATTTCACCATCACATACAGAAACCATCTTGTCATCCGGAATATTCGGTAACGTTTCTTTCTTTTTGAACATATTCAGAAATCCCATAGTAAACATCTCCTTTTATTTTTCTAAATTTTTTCGTCTTCTTTAATTCCAAGAACCATTACGATCACAAAAGCTACAATAGCCGATACTGCCATTCCTAAAGCTACACACCAAAAATTATCTGTCATGAATGCCGGAGTAGATAAAATACAAGAGTTAACATATGCCGATGCTCGACCACCAAACATACCGACAATTGCACCACCTACAGCACCGCCAACAACTGTCGCAAGCATTGCGTTTCTAAATTTCAAGAATACGCCATAAATACCGGGTTCGGTAATACCGATAAATGCTGAAATCGCAGTAGAAGCTCCAATTTGTTTATTTTCTGATTTCTTTGCACGGATCCATACAGCCAAGCAGGCTCCAAATAATGCAAGCGTCCCCATTGTATGCATAGGCAATAACCAGTCATAACCCAATCCAGCCAAATTTCCTAAACAAATTGTACTCAATGATAAATGCATGCCTGTCATTACAACAAACAAACGAGTTCCACCAATGATTGCCCCGGCAATGATTGGAGATAAACCATATAAGAAATTAAACAAACCAACCAAAAGTTCAGAAATATACATTGCCAAAGGTCCAATCGCAACTAATGTCAATGGAGTCATGATCAATAATACAACCATTGGTGTAAATACAATTCTTAAACTCTTAGGGATAATTTTATCCGCATATTTATAAACATAAGATAATACCCATACTGTCAAGATAATCGGAATTGTACTTCCATAATATCTAGGAAACGGAATCGGTAAACCAAACAAGCTCATCGCTTCTAAGCCTGCTGTATTTCCCGCTGTCATTGTCGGATATAACAAGACACCTGCCAAAGAGATTGCCATTGCGATATTTGTCTTAAAATGTTTTGCGGAAGACCATGCCACTAAGAAAGGTAAGAAATAGAAAGCACAATCACCAGCCATATTCAATACAACATTAAATGTACTCTCTGCATCAACTCCACAATAAGAAGTTAAAATTGTCGAAATACCTTTGATCATACCGGCACCGGCAATAGCAGGAATTACAGGTAATAGAATTGCTGCCAGTGTTTGAAAAATCGTATTGATTCCAAACTTGTATTTTTCATCGTCTAAGTTTTCTTCAATCTTTGATTCTGTATTTAATCCAGATACTTTACAAAAATCCTGATATACATCATCTACATGTTGCCCAATAATGATCTGTAGCTGATTACCATTCCACTGATAACCCGTTACACCATCAAGCTTTTCAATTTCTTCTACTTTAACCAAACCTTTATCTTTAACATTTAAACGTAAACGAGTCATACAATGATAGGCACGAGTAATATTTCCGATCCCACCAACTTTTTCAAGAATCTCTTTCGATAATTCTTTATAATCTTTTTTAGCCATTTCAAGCTTCCTCCTAATTTCTTAATATATTTTTTCGATACATTGCGCGCTTTTATGTATCGTAAAAACCTTATTCAACTATTTCTTCTCGATTACTCAATCGATTCACATGAAGAATGACATACATCATTTCTTCATCATTCGGTAATATATCTAATGCTTCACAAATTCTCTTTGCACATTCATATGTCTTAGGATATTCATCAATCAATTGATCAAACATCTTCTTATTTTCGGTTTTGATCTCTTTATTGTTCATTACTCTTTCTAATAAGTAATACATATGAGATACAAATCTTGAATAATTAAATCCCTCTCTATCAATTTTTAAGCCCATACACTCTTCAACGATCTGAGTACACTTTTCGATCTTGCTTTGATTTCCTTTTGTACCTGTTTCAACTGTAGCTAGTCCATAATCAATAACATGTAAAGTGATTAGTGCTGCTTCTTGTTTTGGCAAATCTATATCCAATCTGTGTTTGATAAGTTTTAAAGCATGCTCACCAATCTGCATTTCATTAGGATACATATGCTTTACTTCATAGCTCAAAGGCAAATCTATATGAATATTTTCTTTATATCTGCGAATACTAAACGTAATATGATCGGCAAGAGTAAAAATTAAATTTTCATTAAACTCTGTCTTTAAAAGTTGATTTGCGTAATCGATAATTTCTGTACTTAATTGAATTATTTCTTCCGGTATTTGAGATAACATATCAATAAACATTGGGTTAACGTTATAGAATGTTCTTTCAATTCTATTGATTGGAATATCATAAGGCGGTTTCATAAACCCAATCCCTTTTCCAAAAGCGATTACTTCATTTCCCTTACTGTCCAAACAAAGGGAAATATTATTATGAATATTTTTCACTATCCTCATACAGCAACCTCCTTAAATGCAAAAAAACTCTTCGACCTCGCCATCACACACAAAAAACTAAAATTTGTGTGATAGGACAAGCCTCGAAGAGTAACTAACCTATTCAATAACTAGATTGTATCAAATATTGTAAACGATGTCAACAGACTTATTAAAATTAATTATATGAATATAACTGAAAGTTCCAAAATGAAATTGGTCACTCACTTGAAATTTGATAAAGTTAGTTAGAAGTTATATTTATATTCCCGCTGTGCTAGTTAATCCTAACCGAACTAAAAAACTTTGCGTATCATAACTCAAAACAACCATGAAATGAGGAGATGATATGCAAAGCCAAGTTCATTATCTTGTAAATCCCAATCAAACACAAGTCATTTTTTCAAAAATTTTGACTAAAGTTATCACTTTATATCAACGTTTTGTCCCTAATGAAGTTAGAAATAGACGAAATATCTATTTACAAAAACAACCTAGTGTGGTTATGATCACTAGCTATCTCTGGGCAGTTCAAGAGGGATACCGAACTGCGAGTGCTATTTACCGTGCCATTCATCACAATCTCTTCCCAAACAGTTCCCCAGAACGCTCTCGCTTTTGCCGTATTTTCCCAAATCTTGCTCAAAGCATTCAGCGGATGCGCTATTTTATGGTCTTAGACTTGTGTCAAACCTGCTCTTTCGGTTTGATTGATAGTTTTCCGTGTGCTCTGTGCCAACGCGTTCCCACCCTACTATCAGATATTGGCTATAACGCTACTAAGAAAGTGCACTACTACGGTATCAAGTTTTCAATACTTGTGAGTGATAGTGGATTTCCGATAGATTATGTAGTAACTCCAGCCTCTATTTCAGATGGCCAGTTTATCTTTGAATTGCTTGAAAAGAGCCCTCTCTATCATTTACAGAGATAAGGACTATGTGGATAAAGAAGTGAAGTCGGAATTATCTCTGTATGGTATCAAGTTCATATCACAACTAAAGAAAAATATGAGTGACCATTCGTGGTTTGATAATTACCGAAACAGTCGCTTGAGGAAACCTATAGAGACCGTGTTTTCGAGTTTAGAGCAACTTGGGATAGAGAGCGTTCACGTTGCCAAAGCCTACAGGCACTCAAATTTTGAACAGAAGCGATACTGCTAACCTATTCACTCATGCTTGAAACTAATCAATATGATTTTGGGTTGAGTCTAAAATATTCTCTAGCTCACGCCTGATTAGCTAGAACAACGGGTATTTATATATGCATATATAAATTAACTTTTCTGGTAAGCTGAGTTACATAGCTTGCCTCTTCTAATACAGATCTCTATCGACAGTATGTATGTTCTAATTTTTGAAGAATGTGCCATCACAAATTCAACAGAAATATTCAACCTTCTTTCTTGTGTTTCTGTTGGGATAATGACAGCGCCGAAAAAAAGAGAATATCAAGGCTAAATTTCAAGCGCAAGTTCGATATTCAGTAAAAATTGTCGAGGAGCTAAGTAGTTCAAGCTTTTTTAATTCCTTTAGTCAAACATCGTCTGATAAAACACCATTTGATTTTATTCTTATTTGTCTGTAAGCTTTACCAAGTAGCCCAACAATTTGATGATAACTAATGTCTTCAGAATTCCTTTACTGTGCTTGTGATGAACTACATTTTATCTCTTTGCGATTTTTTCATTAACTTCGATAATATCTAACCACTTATTAATTTATTTCTAGGAATATTTATTCTATTATCGCTATTTTGAATCCAGCTTTGCTTCCATAAAATACATCACTCACCCCTATAATAATTAAATCGTAACGTTGCTCTATTCGTAAACATCATCTAATTGTAACTATTAATTTTTTACATTGCCAAGCGTAGTCTAAAATATCTTTTTCAAAAGATTTATAAGTTAGTTATTTTACATCCACTAGTTATTAAAAAACATGGGAGTTGAGAAAAGGACCTCGACTCCCATGTTTTATGTAATTATATTCTTAATATGAATAAGCACTGTAATCAGAATAAGTATCTGTGCTATAGTCGCTATAACCACCACTATTGTAATCACTGTAACCACTGTCATAGCCGCTAAAACTACTATAATCACCATAGCCACTATCATAAGAGCTTGATATTCCACTACCATAAAGATTTTCATAGAGAACAGCTGTCGTTTGCAAGGTTGTACTTTCATCTAAGCCAAGTTGTTTCTTGATATTATTTTGAATTTCAAGCAGATGGTCTGATGTGACAATCTGATATGATGTACCATTAATCGTCGCATCCTCACCTTGTAGTTGGTAGGTTTTAATATCACCCAAAGCATCTGTATAGCCAAGTAAGCTTGGAATCGTGCTAGATGAAATTTCAATATTTGTTTGCATATTGCTACTTACAGCAGAAAGGATTTTTTTATATGAACTTACACTATCAAGTGCTAAAATTTTCTGCAAAACTTTTTGAATGACTTCACGTTGGCGTTTTTGACGTCCATAGTCACCTTCTGGGTCATCATAACGCATACGTGCGTAAACCAAAGCTTGTTCACCATTAATCTTGTGAGTACCAGGTTCAACAGTTGCTGTATATTCAGGTTCATTTTCTGCAATCGAAATGGCAAAATCGAAATTATTGGTTACGGTAATACCACCAACGGCATCAACCAAATCTACCAAACCTTGCATGTTGATTTGGACATAGTAATCAATAGTAATGTCCAACAAACTTTGTACCGTCATGATAGCCATTTGCGCACCACCAGAAGCATATGCGGCATTCAATTTAGCTTCAACGCCATTCATATCATTATCTTCTGGTCCAGTAAGTGTCACCAAAACGTCACGCTCCAAACTAGTCATCGTTGTTTTTTTCGTTTCAGGATTAACAGTCACTAGAATCATAGAATCGCTGTTACCTTCCCACGTTGATGTACGTTCTGAATCGCCTGTGTCAACCCCCATTAAAAGAATTGAGATAGGTTTTGTTTGCTCAATAGCATTACTACTAGAATCAGACGTCTTGTAGTCTTTAAACGTTTTTGAAAGCTCACTTGTTGAGAAATTGTAAGCTGTTGTAATATAAACACCTAAGGCAACAATTGTTGTTACAAAGATTGCTGCTATCATTAGCAGAATTTTTTTTCCGAGTTTCATTTGTTTACTTTTAGTCTATCAACCTACTCATCAAGTAGACGTCAAGAAATTCTCCATCTTTAGTTTTTGCGCCACGTTCTTTCGCAGCTTCAATCTTAAAACCGAACTTTTCATAAAGGTGAACAGCTCTGCTATTTCTAGCTTGAACTGTTAACTCCAAACGGCGAATCATTGGCGTTTGCTCTGCCCAATCAAGAGCAACTTCCATTAACAGTGAACCAAGCCCGTATCCCCAATATTTTTCTTGCAATGCAATGAAAACATCTCCGATATGATTAGTTTGTGGTGAGTTCGTGCTAACAATATTAAGCACTCCCGCAAGCTCAGAACCAACTCTAACAACCAAACAAATTTCATTTAAGACTTCTGCACGTATTTGCAAAAAAGTCTGCATATCATCAATAGATAAATCTTTCTCTAAAATGATAAAATCTGTTTCTGCATTGACTTGATTGAGTAAATCAATCAAAACTTTGGCATCTGAAGGCTGCGCTTCCTCAATGATAACTTCCTGCTCAGCCACGTTCAATCGCCTCCAAAAGCGCTTGACTACGTGAACCATTAGCATGTAGTGTTATTTCACGCCCATCTCCTGACGGCGTAATAACAACTTCTAGATAATCACCAAGCAAGTCAGTCTCAAGAAGCTCCCCCCATTCAATCACAGTTACGCCATCACCATACAAAAAATCATCTAAATCGATAGAATCCGGATCATTTCCGATACGATAAACATCTAAATGATAAAGTGGTAAACTTCCTTCGTATTCTCGAACAATCGTGTATGTTGGACTCTTAATCATCTGGTGAATATCAAGTCCTTTAGCGATTCCCTTGGTTAAGGTTGTCTTACCAGCACCAAGATTTCCTGTTAAAACAAGAACATCTCCTGCCTGTAATTCTTGACCAAGCCGATTTCCATAAGCAATCAACTCATCTTCATTGTGACTATAAAACATGGAACTATTATATCAAAAAACTGGAGCTCTTCCAAGTCTCGTCCGATTTTTATCCTATTTTTATTATAAAAATTCAAAAGCCAAATTTCAAGTTCAAATTAGCCAGTCTGTAAAAACTCTTTAGGAGATTTATAATTGAATAGTTTCTTTGGATAGTTGTTAATCCAGTTTTCAATAAATGCGACTTGTTGTTGAGTCGCATTTTTGCTTCCCTTAGGCAACCAACGCCGGATGAGTCTATTATGATTCTCATTAGTACCACGCTCCCAAGAAGAATACGGGTGGGCATAGTAGATA
>SKEB01000127.1_pt1 | contig 101466 bp, 103 predicted proteins | sample 4826561 | NCBI WGS metagenome assembly SKEB01 (sample SAMN11008820, study PRJNA524170) | human gut metagenome | biome: Human fecal sample; material: Feces; isolation source: fecal sample from pouch patient p17 | host: Homo sapiens | place: Israel: Tel-Aviv | collected 2016-03-29
TATATAAGAATATAGTATAGTTGCATAAGAAAAAAGCCTGAATAATCAGGCCTATTTCTTATGCAAAAAAATCAAAAATTGTGTTGACATCTCTTAACAGGTCTAGGAAGTCCGCCCATTGTCTGCGAGTTGCCGGACACACTCCGGGGACTGTCCAAACGTGGAAAGACACAGCATTTGATGCCGGACGCGGCACGGAAGAACTACCTGGATTTTACTCCAAAGAATTCGCCGCTGCCGGTTACATTGGAACGTTATGGTTCCCTCATTTTTTGTCTACAGCTTATCTCCTGTACACTTTCCCGGTTGCCAGGGCTTTCTAACACGGCTTTGCCGTTTTAGGAGTCAGAACCGACACGAACCGCAAACGCCCGTCCATCCATTTCCCGATCACCCCGATCACCTTTCCCATCGTAAACGCCGCCAGAATCGTTCCGATTCCAAGTCCGTCGAGATGTCCCAGAAAGAAGATCGTCATGCCGGCGGTCACCGCCAGACAGATCACATCAAACGAGACCTTTATGTTGGAATACGCGGCGCCCGTAATGTCCGCCAGTTCCCTCGGGAACAGATCTGTCGGTATGATCGGCAGACCACAGCGGTTTGACAGTGCAATTCCGATGCAGATCAACAGATAGCTGATTGCAAAATAGAGAATACGGTTCGGAAGCGTAAGCGGCAGAAGATTGATCCACGCCTCATGCACATCCAAAAGTTCTCCGAACACAAATCCCACCACAAAGCTGAACAGATACTGCGGCACAAACCTTTTTCTTAAAATCATCAGGCTAAGCACCAGGACGCCCTGGAACAGGTATGTCCATGTGCCGAGCGAGATCCGCGTAAACACTTCCGAAAACGCGAACGGCATGCTCGAGATGGCAGAGATTCCCGCGCCGGAGTGCAGCATCAGCACCACCCCGAAGCTGTTAATCAGCACTGCAACAAGCAGTGCCAGTTCTCCTCTCATAGTATGTAACACTTTCTGTTGTATTTCCTGTGCTTCCATTGTTATCCTCCAAGTCTGTCTTCCGCGCTATCATGTCAAAAGAACGTTTTTTTATTTCATAGGAAGGTTCTGCTTTCTTGTATTAACGTTCCGCAGTATTTCCTATGAAATAAAAAATGTCTGCTGCGGGATTTTCTCCCACAGCAGACCTAATGATTCAAAACTTCCATTCTATGATACTTTCAGTGTAAACTTCTGTATTTCTTTTTCGTCGGAAACTTTCTCAATCAATGCCCCAAGCAGTGACAGCTTCTGATCAAATGCCTCGTAGCCGCGCTCAATGTAATAAATATCGTCCACAACAGTAATGCCCTCTGCGCCAAGTCCGGCAATCACAAGCGCCGCTCCAGCTCTTAAATCCGGCGCATTGACTCTGGCACCGGTGTACTGGTCCACACCGCTGATAATAGCGATGTTGCTCTCCACCTTGATGCTTGCACCCATGCGTGTCAATTCATCCACATACTTAAAACGGTTCTCGAAAATGCTCTCCGTCACGGTACTCGTTCCCTGAGCCACTCCCAGCACAACTGTCATCTGCGGCTGCATATCCGTCGGGAAACCCGGGTAAGGAAGTGTCGTCACCTGTGTATGACGCAGCGGCTTCGATGCCACCACGCGCACAGCGTCGTCGAACTCCTCCACTTCGCATCCAATCTCAAGCAGCTTTGCGCTGATCGCTTCCAGATGTTTCGGGATCACATTTTTCACGGTAACGTCACCCTTGGTCGCCGCTGCCGCCAGCATAAAGGTGCCTGCCTCGATCTGATCCGGAATAATCGAATACTCTGTCGCATGCAGCTTCTCCACTCCAACAATCCGGATCACGTCCGTACCGGCGCCGCGGATATTGGCTCCCATGCTGTTCAGGAAGTTGGCAACGTCAACCACATGCGGCTCCTTCGCCGCATTCTCGATAATTGTCTTGCCCTCTGCCATGGACGCCGCCATCATAATATTGATGGTTGCCCCGACAGACACCTTATCCAGATAAATGTGGGTGCCGGTTAACTTTTCTGCATAAGCCCGCACCAGACCATACTTGATATCCACCTCTGCGCCCAGAGCCCTAAAGCCCTTCATATGCAGATCGATCGGCCGTCCGCCGATGTTGCATCCGCCCGGAAGCGCCACTTCCGCCCGCTTATATTTGCCGAGCAGTGCGCCGATCAGATAATAAGATGCACGTATTTTTCGGATAAATTCATTGTCAACATTAAAATCCCGGATAAAAGATCCATTGATCCTTACCGTGTGAGCATCCAGCCGCTCTACCCGCGCTCCAATCTCCTCGATGGCATTGAGTAAAACGTTGGTATCCCTGACATTAGGTACATTTTCTATTGTAACGGTCTCATCCGTCATAACTGCAGCAGATAAGATCGCAAGCGCCGCATTCTTAGCGCCTCCGATTTCCACCTCTCCTACCAGCGGATTTCCACCTTTGATCACATACTGTTCCATATCACACCTCTATGAACGCTTTATACAAACACGTAATTATACTAGCGCTTACATGATTTTGTCAAGTAATTCTTAAGTTCTTCGTTCATCAACCATATAGTGTACATTATACCATAAATTTCATCCATTTGTACAGCATACAACTATTTCCAGTCTGTGTCCTCTTCCCATCAGTTGCTGATGTATTTGAGCGGATCCACTGCTGAACCGTTGATATAGATCTCAAAATGAACATGCGGTCCTGTAGAACGTCCCGTACTTCCACTTAACGCGATCGGCTCTCCCTGCTCAACATGCTGTCCAGCCTTCACCAGAAGCTTACTGTTGTGTGCATATCTCGTCAGTCTGCCATCCGCATGGCTGATGACCACGTTATTGCCGTAGCCGCCATTATAGGACGCAGAGATTACCGTTCCGGCACAGGATGCGTACACCGTCGTCCCAATCGGGCATGCCCAGTCAACGCCCTTGTGCATACGTCCCCAGCGTCTGCCAAATCCTGACGTATATCTTCCTCCGGAAATCGGTTTGATATAGGTCGGCGGAATGATGGTACCGCGCTCAATGACTGCCGCCTGTGACGCCACCATAACGTTCTGATGTATCATCTCGCGGCTTGTTTCCACACCGTTCTCATAGACCACAACGTCATTGCGCTCCCGGTGTCCCGTCGTTCCCTCCTGCTGTACAACCTCTTTTGTCGTATACCAGGAATCGTTGTCTATGATGATCGGCTCTTCCATGTAGTCCTCCTCATAGACCTCTCCTTTTGTTACCCGAAGCTGCAGATCCGGCTCCGGCACCGCAATGATGAGTTCCTGACCGTCCCTTATCATCGCATCCGCGCTGTCCAGCCCGTTTAACGCCACGATCGACGACACTGTCGTATCATGATCCATCGCAATCACGGAGAGACAGTCTCCGCTCTCCACTACATATATTTTATTCGATTCTTTCTCTTTTGTTACTTCGGCAACCTGTTCATCCACATCTGCAATCTGATCGGCATCGACATAGTTCTCGAACACATTCACCCGCTCCACAAATTCCATATCGAGGATGCCTGTCTCATACGTGGCTTTTGGATCTGCAAATGCCTCCTCCAGCGTACAGATCACATAGGCGCTGATTCCTGCCTGCGGCAGAGAAGCCTGTGCTTCCTCCGGCGCTTTTTCATCCGCTGCAGCCCCTGCGTCCCTTCTGGCAAGAGACGCTGTCAGAATTCCGCTCACATGGGAGCCCTGATCCGCAATGACCGCCCCGTATTCATCCGCCTCATCCGCAGAAGCCTTCACTTTTTCCAGAAAAGACTCCACCTCGTCCATCGTCGCAAAGTTGGCGCGGTATTCATCGATCGCCACTGTATAGACGCGCTGCTTTTCCTCTGCATTTTTCTCACTTAGTATGTTCTCTACGGCTTCTTTTAATTCATTCTCCGACAACAACTTCTGGAACGGTTTTCTACACTCCTCACTGCTCCATACGACTTCGCCGCTGATTCTCTCCCCGGTCTTTTGCGTCAGTTCCTGTCTCGCCTGACGGACGATGTCATCCATATCAGTGTTCTCTGGCGCATACCCGATGATGCGGTCATCCACGCGCATCTGCCGGTATGTCTGTCCGATTCCAATCTGCCCGGAAAGGCAAAAAAGGACTCCGCCGACCGCCAGGACTCCTACCGCAGCTGCCTGCCAGACTGCCTGTTTTGTAAACGTTTGTCTCTTCATTGAAAGCGTTCCTTCAATTCCATAATTTTCTCAATCGTCTGTTCCACGTTCAAATGATGTTCATCCACAATCACATCCGCATATTTCTCGTACAAAGGCACACGTTCCTCATAGAGATCATGAAGTGTCTGTCCGTCTCTTAAGACAACCCCTCTTCCCTTGATGTCCGAGAGCCTGCGCTCCAATTCCCGGTACGGAAGTTTCAGATAAACCACCGTACCGATCCGGCCAAGATGTTCCATCGCTTCCGCTCCGTACACCACGCTCCCGCCGGTTGCAATAATGGCATGTTCCGCCTCGATCCCGCTGTTGATGCGGTTCTCCACCTTAAGGAATCCCTCCGGTCCGACTTCAGCGATAATCTCACGCAGAAGCTTTCCTTCCTTTTCCTGTATCACCAGATCGGCATCAATGAACTGGTATCCCATCACTTTTGCAAGAACCACGCCAACGGTACTCTTTCCGACACCGGGCATTCCAATCAGTATGATATTCTTTTTCATGTGTACCTTCCTTATTCACTGTGGCTGTTCCAATTTTTTCACAATCTCCGAAAATCCCATAAAATGGGACGCCTTTACCAGAATGGTATCTCCCGGTCTGCGGTACTCCAGCAGCGCCTCCTCCAGCGCCTCTTTGTCCGGTTCCGCATAGACCCTAGTCTCCGGCGCTACACGCCGCGCCTCCTCCGCAATCTCCCCTGCAAGTGTTCCAGTCACAAACAGCGCATCGATCTTCTTCCCCGCAAAGTGTGTGCCGACCATTCCGTGCAGCTTCTTTTCCTCACTGCCGAGTTCTCCCATATCGCCGAGCACGGCAATCTTTCGTCCCTTCGCCTGGGACAGCACGTCTATGGAAGCCATCATGGACACCGGATTCGCATTGTAGCAGTCGTCGATAATTGTGATGCCGTTTTTCCGGATCAGATTACTCCGCCCGCCAATCGTGTGCGCATGCTCAATTCCAAGCTTCATCTCCTCCGCATCAAGTCCCAGCCGTCTTGCCACGCAGACTGCTGCAAGCGCGTTGTATACATTGTGCTCACCAGCAATCGGGATCACCACCTCAAACTGCTGCTCCGGCGTGTGAATGACCGCCTTCGTTCCCTCAAGGCCGATCGCCTCCACATCGGTCGCGTACACTTCCTTTTCCGCGAGCCGTTTGCTGCCGGCCTCTGTCTCTGCCGTCTTTGCTTCCTGTCCGATTCCATAGAACACCGCCGGTCTGCCATTCACCATCTTTTTGTCACAGAGCTTATCGTCATCCCCGTTTAATACGGCGATCCCGTCCGGTGCCAGATGCTCAAAACTCTCCGTCTTCGCCTTTAAAATGCCGTCTCTTGTGATGAGGTTCTCCAGATGACATAAGCCGATATTGGTAATGACGCAGATATCCGGCTGTGCCATCTCTGCAAGACGGTGCATCTCACCGAACTCAGAGATTCCCATCTCGAGCACCGCCACCTGATGTTCCTCCCGGATCTTAAAGATCGTCAGCGGGAGTCCGATCTCATTGTTCAGATTCCCCTCGGTCTTTAACACGCGGTATTTCTCGGAGAGCACCGACGCGATCATCTCTTTTGTGCTGGTCTTTCCGACGCTTCCAGTGATTCCCACGACTTTGATGTCGAGCGAGCGGCGGTAGAACGCCGCGATCTGCTTCATGGCTTCCTCCGTGGAGTCAACCAGAATATACGGTCCTGCCGGATGCTCGAGCCTCCTCTCGGAGAGCACGGCAAGCGCTCCCTTTTCAAAAACTGCCGGAATGAAATCATGCCCGTCAACACGCGCTCCGCGGATGGGAATAAACAGATATCCCTCCTCGACCAGACGGCTGTCAATCACCGCCCCCTGAATCTCCTTTTTACGGTCGCATTCTTCCCCGATGTATGTACCGCCGCATGCCTGCGCGATATGCTCCAATGTCATATTTTTCATAATGGCTCCCATTTCAGACTTCATTCTTAATTCTTGTACTTGCGCATGGAACTCTCGATCAGCTTCTCACAGAGCTGGTTGAAATCCACGCCGGTCACCTTTGCCTCCTGCGGCAGCAGACTGGTCGGCGTCATGCCCGGAAGTGTGTTCGCCTCCAGACAGAAAATGTGATCTTCCGCATCCAGAAGGAAGTCTGTGCGCGAGTAAGTGTTGAGTCCAAGCACCTCTGCCACCTTCTCTGCATAGCCCTGCATTTCCTTTGTAATCTGTTCGGACAGCTCCGCCGGGCAGGTCTCTACCGTACTTCCCGCTTTGTATTTGTTCTTATAATCATAGAAGCCTTCCACCGGCGCGATCTCGATGATCGGAAGCGCCTGAAAATCGATGACGCCGACAGAAAATTCTCTTCCTTTTACATATTCCTCAATGACCAGCTCATTCTCCCAGCGGAACGCCTCCTTTAATGCCTGCTCGTATTCTGCCTTGTCGTGCACGATCGATACGCCGATGCTTGATCCGCCGCTGCACGGCTTTACCACGCACGGGAAATGAATTCCACAGGTCTCGATCTTTGCCGCATCCTCGCCACGCTTTAAGGACGTGCCTCTCGGCGTCGGGATTCCATTCTCGAGGAACAGCTGCTTTGCCATTCCTTTGTTCATGGCAAGCGCACTGCCCAGATATCCGGTTCCTGTGTAGCGGATGCCAAACAGGTCAAACGCCGCCTGGATCTTACCGTTCTCTCCGTTCTCTCCATGAAGCGCCATAAACACGATGTCCGCCATCCGGCAAAGCTCGATGACATTCGGTCCGAAGAAATTATCCGACTGATCCTTTCTCTGCGCCTTTACTTTTTCCAGGTCCGGCGCGGTCTCCGGAATCGCCGCCACCTTGACGCTGACCGCCTCGGCTCTGTCAAAAATTCCGGTAAGATCTTCTTCCTTATCGCTATATCCCATAAAAACATCAAGTAAAATTACCTGATGTCCGTTCTCTCTGAGTGCTTTCGTAACCATCTCTCCTGTCTTGAAGGACACATCTCTCTCTGTGCTGAGCCCCCCTGCCAAAACAACTATCTTCATGGTATCCGTCTCTCCTTTTTCAAAACTTTTCTCGCTTTATAGTATACCTTTTTCGATCTGATGACAAGAATATTCCTTGTTTTTTCAAAGCTCTGCCCCTGCGCTGCGACCCCTTTCCTGCTTTTTATCTACGCTCTTCCGCTATACACTCACGTCTGCTGTATTCTGCCATCCCCAAAAGCCACAGAAAAACCTGCCTCGCAATGAGATCCCTCCCGTGAATCATACTGCCATAATGATAAATCATCTGCTCCGCTTCCAGCTTTCTTCCCACCGCAAGCGCGGTCAGAATCTGTTCCAATAATTCAATCCGTTCTCCCTCCAATGGGTACTGATATGCAATATAATCCATAAACCCCGGATAATTCTGCATCATATCCACCAATACATTTGTATGTCCGTAGCTTTTCCTACTTGAGCCCTTTTCTTTTGTTTCACACATGATTAACTTTTCTACCTCTCGCACACGCAGGGCACGCTTAACTACAATTATAAGATACTTTAGTACTAACTGTACACCCCTTTGCACAAAAAATTTTACAGAAAGCGCCCTCTGTCAGTTCAAACTCCTTTTTTCTCCACAAAAAGAAGAGGGAGTGCCGCATCTGCAATACGGTTCTCCCTCTTCTTTCTGTAAATATATCAGTTCATTATGAGACAGCACATCTCAAACGCTCTTAATTCTCCGGCTCGATCAGTCCGTAGGTGTTGCCTTTTCTCTTATATACCACATTGACATCTTCCGTCTCTGCATTGATGAATACGAAGAAGTCATGTCCCAGCAGTTCCATCTGCACACATGCATCTTCTGGATACATCGGCTTCATGGAGAACTTCTTGGTACGGATGATCTTGATCTCCTCATCCTCGTCTGCGGCTCCATCCAGGAATTCCTGCTTAAATACAGCGGATGCATTCTGCTGCTTTGTCACCAGCTTGGTTCTGTATTTCTTAAGCTGACGCTCAATCACTTCCTCCACAAGATCAATGGATACATACATATCGTTGCTTACCTGCTCGGAGCGGATATAATTTCCTTTTGCCGGGATTGTAACCTCGGCTTTCTGTCTCTCCTTCTCCACGCTCAGCGTCACATATACATCGGTATCCGGTGTAAAATACTTCTCAAGCTTGTTCAGCTTGTCCTCTACTGCTGCCTTCAGCCCCTCTGTTAATTCGATGTTTCTTCCTGTAATCTTAATTCTCATGATGTCCAACCCCTTTGCCGTTTATTTGATACAAGATATATCATGGTTATATTATAACATATTTTGGCTTTATAGCAAGAAAATTTATGCATTTTTCATAATTTTTTCTGAAAATTCATCAACCAAGCGTCAGTGCGAGATAACCGTCGCCCGCAACCGGCAGATCTGCCATCGTCTCCGGCAGCCAGATCATGCCCCGCTCCCGTCCGTACGATGCTGCGCTGGTTCCCGTCTCTTCCATAAGCTGCGGAAGCACCTGTGAGAGAGCGTCGTCCGACAGCGTTGTCTCCAGTATCACGAGCTCTTTTTCCCGGATATCATACATCAGAATATCCCTGTCATCTTCCTGCTCATTCCGTGTGTTTTTATCCTCACAGCTGACTGCCGCCGTACCGCCGCCGCAGCTTGCCGCGAGTTCCATCGCATAGGAAACCGCATCCACATCCCAGTGTACATACCCTTCCTTCGCGCACTTTTCATCCCGGATCCGTACATACTCCTCCGGTGTGACAGGCTCCATGCATGCAACCGGCTCCGTGTCCTTTACCTCGAGCGCCGTAATGTCACTGCCGCTCACATTTTTGCGTTCTCCCTGGAATGCATTCTTAAATCCCAGATTTTCATAGTAACGGATCAGCGACTCCTCGGCCGGCGACAGAATGAGCGGCACCTGATATTTTTCTTCTGCAAAGCGCAGAATCTGTTCCGCAAGCTTCTGTCCCCGGTATTCCGGCAGTGTCGCAACCGCATACACATAGCGCGCGTCCACATACGCTCCGTTGCACAGGTACTGCACCGGCAGAAAACTTGCCATCGCTACCGGTCTTCCATCCCGGAAAATCACGAGCATATTCTCTCTCGTCATTCGGTGCTTCAGATAAAACTGAATATAATCTTCCTCGTCGCCAAAGCATTTCTGCCAGATTTCCTGAATATACGGCGCATCCCGCTCGGGGTCCGCATAGACCACCCCGCTCTCCTCCAGTTCGTATTTTGGAAGGAGAATATCCGGATAATAGGAAAGCTTTGCCTTTCTAAGTCCGGGATCGCCGGTGTCCTCCTCGCGGTTGACATACGCATACCCCTCACATTCATGCAGGACAAACTGCTGGTTGATCATCGGATACGCTCCCTGAAGATCCGGATACGCCTTTTCAAAATGCACAACAAACGTCTCCGAATTCAGCCGCTCCCCGATTGAAAACGCGACGATCTGCCCGTCTCTCCGGAGCACTCCGCCGACAAGTCCAAGCTCCTGCATATGGTCGAACGCCTCATGGAGTACCGAGATCTCCTGGTTCATCTCCTCATTCCACTTTTCCTCGCGCATGTGAATCCACGTATACGTCATCGTGCGGCATTCTTCTACATTCTCAGCGGTCATCGGCTCATAAGACCAGTCTCCCGAATCTTTAAAGCGGGCAATGTGATTGCGCTTTCCGTGCAGTTTCTTGCCGGCAAGCGTCGCAAGCTTCTCTCTTGTATAGATATAGTCATAGTCGTTCCGGTCTCCCTCGATTAAGAATCTTCCCGGGAACCACTCGAGCATCTGCGCGCGGTCCTGCTCGCTGGCAGGCGCTATCAACAGCTGGATTCCCTCCTCATGGCAGATCGCAAGCAGCTCCTCCACCGCCGCTTTTTTGTCGCCGTTTCCGACCGGAAATGAAAAGCAGTGAATCTCTCCATCTATAAACCGAACTACCAGGCAGCCGTGAAGCTCCGCCACTCTGACCTGATAGACATTTCTCCACATAAAATTATTTGCAAACGAGTATTCGCAGGCATTCCGGTCATCCTCCGCGAACTTCTGATCCATCCATGCCTTATCCTGCAGTGTTATCTCGTGAAATACTGTTTCTTCTGGTTTCATAAATACCTCAATTCTAAATTTTTAAAAGGCAAAAAAGAACCGCCAACCTGTGTTGACGGTTCTTTCTCTCAGCCCTTCATCAAGAACTTAATAATTTTCTCTGTATCTTCCGGCTCGTAAGCGACAAGCTCAAGCTCCGGAATCTCCACATCCGTCTTTAAAATACTGGTAAGTGATACATACTGGCAAAGCTTTGACTTGAGGTTCAGTCTGTCCCCCTCACCGGTAATGAGTTCCACTTTTCCCTGGCAGGAGTCTATTACCTTGAAAAATCCGTCGATATCCGTGATGTTCTTGATCTTCATAATGCATGCTCCTTTCTTATTATCTGAGTCTCTATCTACACTATAATACGAAAGTACCTCTTCTGCAAGTTCTAAATCGTAAACCTGGAAATATGTTCCTTCAGCGTCTCGGCCGTGTTTTCCATCTCCTTCGAGTCTTTCTGCACATCTGCACTGTTCTCAGAGACAATCTCCGCCAGTTTCTGAATGCTGACCGCAGTCGCCTCAATCTTCTCCGCGGATGCCGACTGTTCTTCCGTGATAGCTGCCATATTGGACGCGGCATCGTTTACTTCATGCACTTTCTCTATCATTCCCTGCACGATCCGTTCCGGCAGTCAGACATTCCTCGCCTGACGCATTGCCTCCAGAATGATGCTCTCCGCACTTTTCGCCTCCGCCTTGGTGAGCTGTGGCGTATCTTTTAATGCATAATCAATGCCGAGATTGTCATATTTCACTTTTCCCATGGAGTGATACGGAAGTACCTCCAGCTTTTCCACATTTGAAAGTGTTGCAAGAAACCGGCCCAGAGCCTCCAGTTCTTCCCTCTGAAATGTAATCCCCGGAACGACCACATGCCGGATCCAGACCGGTATCTGTTTTTCATCCAGATACCTTGCAAACGCAAGTATCTTCTCATTGTCCTGTCCGGTCAGCTTCCTGTGCTCCTCCGCATCCATGTGTTTGATGTCAAGCATCACAAGATCCGTCACAGAAAGCAGCCGTTCCACCTTCTTTAAGCGTTCCCGCTCCTCCTCTGATGTGCCGCCGCACCCCGGAAACATAATGCCCGAGGTGTCCAGACAGGTATGAATTCCACGTTCCTTTGCCCCGGCAAACAGTTCCGTCAAAAAATCAATCTGGAGCATCGGCTCTCCGCCGGTCGCAGTGATTCCGCCGGTCCGGTAAAACGACCGGTTGCGCTCCATGCGTGACAGAATCTCTTCCGCGCTCATCTCCTGCCCATCCTCCAGATGCCAGGTGTCGGGATTATGGCAGTACAGGCAGCGCATGGGACATCCCTCAAAGAACACCACAAAACGGACTCCCGGTCCATCCACCGTTCCAAAGCTTTCCATCGAATGAATTTTTCCCATAAAGTCCTCCTTTTTAATCACATCCATCTGATATTCATAATACAATCGCGCGAGCCGGCGTATCCCGGTGTCCCTGCCGTAAAAGCAGCAGGGCACCGGTTCCGGTTCGCGCGATTTCTCCTGTCTGTATCACTTCCACATAAATTACATGCGCTCGTGGAAGGTTCTTGCAATGACTTCATCCTGCTGCTCTTTGGTCAGCTTGATAAAGTTTACCGCATATCCGGAAACACGGATTGTGAGCTGCGGATACTGCTCCGGGTGTTTCTGTGCATCCAAAAGCGTCTCGCGGTTCAATACGTTGACGTTCAAGTGATGTCCGCCCTTCTCGACGTAAGCATCCAGCAGCGCCACAAGGTTCTGCTCCTCGCCCGTCTCATCCTTGCCGAGTGCATCCGGCACGATGGTAAACGTGTTGGAGATACCATCCTGGGAATCCATAAACGGCATTTTCGCTACCGACGCGAGAGATGCTACCGCACCGTTCGTGTCGCGTCCGTGCATCGGGTTTGCGCCCGGTGCAAAGGCAACACCCTTCTTTCTGCCATCCGGTGTCGCACCTGTGTTCTTGCCGTAGGATACGTTGGATGTGATCGTGAGGATCGATGTCGTCGGGATTCCGCCGCGGTAGGTGTGGTTGCCCTTGACATAGCCGATGAATGTGTGAAGCACTTCCTTTGCAATGTCGTCGACGCGGTCGTCATCATTTCCGTATTTCGGGAAGTCACCCTCCACCTCGAAGTCTACAGTGATTCCGTTCTCATCGCGGATCGGCTTTACCTTTGCGTACTTGATGGCAGACAGGGAATCCGCCACAACGGAAAAACCAGCGATTCCGGTCGCGAACCAGCGGCGCACCTTCTTGTCATGAAGCGCCATCTCCAGCTTCTCGTAGCAGTATTTGTCATGCATATAATGAATGATGTTTAAGGCATTGACATAAACACCTGCCAGCCACTTCATCATATCCTTATACTTATCCCACACCTCGTCGTAATCCAGGTACTCGGAAATGATCGGGCGGTACTTCGGTCCGACCTGCTTGCCGCTGATCTCATCTACACCGCCGTTGATCGCGTACAGAAGGCACTTTGCAAGGTTGGCGCGGGCGCCGAAGAACTGCATCTCCTTACCGATGCGCATGGAGGATACACAGCATGCAATTCCGTAATCATCCCCGTGTACCACACGCATGATGTCATCATTCTCGTACTGGATCGCAGAGTGCCTGATGGATGTCTGTGCGCAGAAACGCTTAAAGTTCTCTGGAAGCTGTACCGACCAGAGCACGGTCATATTCGGCTCCGGCGCTGCTCCGATGTTGTTGAGTGTATTTAAGTAGCGGTAGGACATCTTCGTCACCATATGTCTGCCGTCCACACCGATTCCGCCGATCGACTCCGTCACCCAGGTCGGATCCCCAGCGAAGATGGAGTTGTACTCCGGCGTACGTGCAAACTTCACGCAGCGCAGCTTCATGACAAACTGGTCGATGATCTCCTGGATCTCCTTCTCTGTGAACGTTCCTTCCTTGAGATCGCGCTCCGCATAGATGTCGAGGAATGTGGAGGTACGTCCAAGGCTCATTGCCGCACCGTTCTGCTCCTTGACTGCTGCAAGGTAGGAAAAATATACCGCCTGCGTCGCTTCCAGCACGTTGTTCGCCGGCTTGGAAATGTCACAGCCGTAAATCTTTGCAAGCTCTTTCAGCATCTTGAGTGCGCGAATCTGCTCGGAAAGCTCCTCACGCTCACGGATGACATCCGAGTACATGATCGTGCGGGTCGTTGCGAGCTGTTCTTCCTTGTCCTCGATCAGGCGATCCACACCGTAGAGTGCCGGTCTTCTGTAATCGCCGATAATACGTCCGCGGCCATATGCATCCGGAAGTCCCGTGATGATGTGTGCCGAACGGCATGCGCGCATCTCCGGTGTGTAAGCATCAAATACACCGGCGTTGTGTGTCTTTCTGTGCGTGGTAAAATATTCCACCACTTCCGGATCTACATGGTAGCCGTTATCCTCGCAGGCTTTCACTGCCATGCGGATTCCGCCGTACGGCTGCAGGGAACGCTTGAACGGCTTATCTGTCTGAAAGCCGACAATCTTCTCCTTGCTCTTGTCCAGATAGCCCGGTCCGTGGGATGTGATCGTGGAGATAATCTTGGTATCCATATCGAGGACACCGCCTGCCTCACGCTCCTGCTTCGACAGTTCTAACACTTCGTTCCATAAATCTGTCGTATCCTGCGTCGGTCCTTCCAGAAAGCTGTCGTCCCCGTCGTAAGGCGTATAGTTTTTCTGGATAAAATCTCTGACATTGATCTCTTCCTCCCAGCTTCCCCGCTGAAAGCCTCTCCATTCATTCTGCATGATTCTTCCTCCTGCTTACTTTGTAATGTGATTATGTTCCCTGCCCGCAGGCAGCATTGCCAAAACATGATATTAGTTAGTTACAGCTAACCTTTATGACTATAGCACAGCACACTTTTCCCTGTCAATATCAAGTTTTGTTGCCAGGCATGTTTGTCCTGTCTTACTCTCAGTGGGTATTTTATGCTTTTTGAACCAAAGCATCTTTTGTCTTAGAGATGGGAATCCCGGGTACTTTTCCGATAAAAAGCCCCTGATTCAAAACAAGCCGACTGCCCGGGTACATTCGCCCAGACGGTCGGCATTAGATACGTTATACTCCATGTGGTTCTTCCACTTGTTCCGTCAGTCATATAACATCTTAATCTTACAGTATATGATGATTTTTTTCAATAGGAAAAATTATACAAAATCATAGAACGCCATTCCATTCTTCGTCGAGTTCTTCACGTGATACAGCGCCTGATCCGCCGCCCGGTACACATCCACGAACGTGCTTCCCGATTCCGGCACAAATGCAACGCCGACACTGGCTGTCGGTTCCTTGCTCAGGTGCATCCGTTCTTTTTCGGCGCGTACCTCCGTAAGAAGCTTTTGAATCTTCTCTTCAATCTCTCTCCGGTCGCCGATGTCTCTGAGGAAAACAGCAAATTCATCGCCGCCCATCCTGCCGATACAGGAATGGTCTCCAAACACTTCGTTTAAGATTCCCGCCATCCGCATCAGAATCATATCCCCGACTCCGTGACCGTAAATGTCATTGATCTGCTTAAAATTATCGACATCCAGAAGAATGAATGCATCCTCCTCATCGCCGCCTCTCTCCTGAAGCGCCTCGCAGACATGCTTCTCCAGCGCGCCGCGGTTTAGAAGCTTCGTAAAGGAGTCCTGCATCGCCTGCTCCCTGAGCACCTCGTTCTCCTGCCGGCACAGTTCCTCCCGCTCCATCCGGTCGGTAACATCCATAAAGCTGACATAGCAGAGCGGTCCCTCCTGCATCTGCACATTCACCCTGCTTAATATCCACTTGTAACCGCCGTTCTTCGTCTGCGGTCTTGAGAGCACCTCAAACGGCGTCCCGGAACGAATCTGTTCATTGTGCTCGCGGATGACCTCCCGCAGATCGACATCCATCAGATCCGTCCATCCGTCCTGCATCTTTCTGATATACTCTTCCCGCGTGTATCCCATAATCTCACACGCCGTGTCGTTGACATAGTAAATCTTGCGCCGAAATCCCTCTTTGCTCACAATCAGTCCCATCGGAATATTCCGCATGACCTTGCGAAGCACTTTCTCCTCTAACGTATAGCTTTCCATATACCCTCTTTAAAACCTCTTCCCCAATTCCCCTATCGTTCTCATGAAGCATACTACGGAGTACAGTATAATACTTTTTACAGCAAATAAAAAGTCCCTTTCGTCTTTTTATATAAATGTTACAGATTGGAAAGCTTCTTTTTTGTTATATCACACAAATCTATTGCCGCATACCCCACTCTTTTCCTACACGCACAGCTCTTTTTCACGAAACAGCGCGTCCACCAGACATTCATACTCAGCAACCCGCTCACATTTTCGGATTTTTTTTAGACGCTGGTCCGCATCCGCAAAGTTCTCTCCCCAGTACGCCCACAGTTCCTTCATCTTAAATAAGGTATTTTTGTCCCCGGACATCTGCTGCCGGTATCCCTCCAGGATCGCATTGTGAAACCGGAAAAACCGCTCTTTTCGCTCCTGCTTTTCCTGTCTGCCGCCGGAAAGTTCCTCCAGAAGCCAGGGGCGCTTTATCAGTCCCCTGCCGATCATGAACTTATCCACCGACGGAAAACCCTCCCGGATGTGTGCCGCGGACGCTGCGTCCACAATGTCGCCATTGTAGCAGAGCGAATGTCTGCTGTTTTTTTCTGCCAGTGCAAATGCCTCCAGATTGACCCGGTTCTTATAAAAATCGGTCTGCACCCTCGGGTGTACGATCAGTTCTTCCAGCGGATATTTCTCATATATGGCAAGCAGACGCTCCCATTCCGCTGGGTTCTCTTTTCCGATCCGTGTCTTGATGGAGATCCGGAGCGGACATTTTTCAAAAATCTCTTCCAGAAAATGATCCAGCTCGTCCGGCATCGCAAGGAATCCGGCGCCGCGCCCTCTTGCCGCCACTGTGCCCGACGGGCAGCCAAGGTTCAGGTTGACCGTATCGTACCCGTACTCCCGCAGAATCTCTGCAATCGCCAGAAAATCTTCTGCGCGGTTCGTAAGTATCTGCGGAACGACCGCCATTCCCGCATTGTGTTCCGGGCAGACGTCATTTTTCTCCCGGTGTCCAAGCTTTTTATTCGCCACAAACGGCGTAAAATAACGTTCGATTCCACCGTAATATTTTGCGTATGCATTCCGGTAGACATATCCGGTGACACCTTCCATGGGTGCCATATAATACTTTATCTGTTCCAACTGTCTTCTCCCTCTGTCAGAAATCTGTCCCTTATCTTAATACAGCTCTTCCCGCCTGTCAAATAGTGGAAAATTCCGCCTTTTTTTGCTATACTGCTATTGATACAGCTTTCACAAACCCGTTTATAGCTCATTATATTCAGGAGAATTTCTATGAAGTCGACATTTTCAGACAGCCCGGGCAATCACAACCGATGGTTCCGCCCCCATTTTTCGCATTTTTGTGCGACCCGTCTCGGGCGTTTCATCAACGAATCCAGATATGGCGGTATTCTCTATCTCGCCCTGTGGCTGGTTGTACTCGGGCTCGTTTTTACTCTTTTTCAGACCATCTTTTTAAGTATCGCCTATACCGGCCGGCTCACGCCGGATGATTACGAAGTCCTTCATGTGGAGCAGACCGAATATGACCAGAGTATCGGTGCCTACGATTCCGGTATCATCAGACGTTTTTCCGATTACCTGGTAACCGTGCAATATGAGGTTGATGGAACGCGCTATACTGCAGATCTTTCACTCGGTCAGGCATTTTTCACCGGAAACCGCGTGGCACGCGCCGGTGCAGACGGCTCGTCTGTACTTGGCACCATTTTCTATAAAAGTTCCGATCCAAAACGCCTGAAGTACATTCCGGCCAGACGGCACATTCTCCCATTTTCAACCGGCAAATATGTCTGCCGGGAGGATACCGATGATTTTGCCGCACAGGTCTGCGCGCTTTTACAGCAGGAGGATTATGGCTCCCTCGCCGCGCTTTCTTATAACGGCAGAGATATCCCTGTAACCGCGGAAGACACAGAAGAATATTTTCATGATGATCTGGTGTATTTCCGCAAAAACGTGGGGGATCTTTCGTTGCTGGAGGGAACTACCGTATATCACGACACCCCCTGGGCAACCGCAGTCACCATCCGCTATTACTCCAAGGAGGCACAGGAGACATACTCTGACTATCTGCCGATCACGGTGAAGGACGGACACTACCGGCTGGATCTCCGCTGGAAATACTGAGCCGTTTTCCCTGCCTCCCCTCGAATCAATGCAGATGCAGTGCATTTTTCAGAAGTTCCAGTTCTTCCATGTAAATGCAGTGGGAAATTCGGTTCTCCCGGACAGCAGATACGCAATCCGCGAAGTCCATCCACCGGACCCCAGACACTTCTTCCTCCTGCAGTATAAAATCTTCCTCCTCGCGGTCAAGCCAGAGTGCATACACATTGCTGACCTGGTTGTCGCAAAACATGCTGCCGTGGAATTCCCTCTCAAACCGGAACCGGCGTTGTCCACAATAAATCAGTTCATCGCCGTTCATGTCCACACCCAGTTCTTCCTTCAACTCCCGCACCGCGGAAGGAATATAATCACTCCCTGCAGGAATATGACCGGCACTTGAAATGTCATAACAGCCCGGATCTGAATCCTTATTGTCGCTCCGTTTCTGCAAAAGGATCTGCACTACGCCGCCGCGTCTGCGAAAAATCCACACGTGCGCCGTACGGTGCCGGATTCCCTCACGGTGTGCCACCTCCCGCGGCACTGTCTCTCCTGTCGGATTTCCCTTTTCGTCCACAATATCCAGCAGTTCCATCTCTGCTCCCCTCCAGTATGATTGTATTCTTTTCATTCACTATAGCACACTTTTGCTGCCTTTTTCCACATATCCGAAATGCTTCCGGAGCGTCTGATATAATTCCACTAAAATACATAATCTCTCTCTTGAAAAAAAGCTGCCGCATTCAGCAGATCGTCCTGTTTGACAAGATAAGTAATATTATGAGAAGCATACCGTTACGATTTCGAGTGGAATGCCTAGGGAACATTCTGTTCAAAAAATGCGGCATTTCTAACCAGCCGGTGGCTGCATCTGCGATGATCCGTGTCTTTCCAAGTTTGGAGCACTCCGACGGGGCATGTCCGCACTCCGGAAGACAATTTGTAGGACTTTTGTGTGTGTCCCTTATTGGCACCAGACAACAGCTGGCATAAATGCCACCTTTATGTCGAACAAAACATAACCGCGCGAAGCCGCTGTCTGAGTCGGCATCTGCCCTATTTTCAATAGCAAATGCCGGCGAGTTCGGTTCGCGCGGTTTTATATTGTCTGTGAAGAGGTGCCATTAGGGACACCAGAAAGTCCGCCCATTGTCTCCGGTGTGTCGGACATGCACCCGTCAGTGTCCAAACGTGGAAGAGACACGGAATCAGATGCAGTCATCCGGCTGGAAGAAATACACACATTTTTCTCCAACGAATGTTTCCTATGCAGTTCCACCCGGAATCTGCATCATGTGCTTCCTGTAATATTACTTATCATCAACTGCCACCTGTGATATGTGGCAGCCTCTTTTCAACTGCCTCTCCAATCTGTTACAGTACCTGCTCTCCGTTCACGTACAGATGATATCCGTTTGCCGTGATATTGGAGGTATCACCGTCAAAGCTTGTGATATAGCTGTCACCGGTCAGTGTCCAGGTGGAGTTGTCATCCAGGGTCACGTCGACCGTACCGCCGGCTCCGTCCGGATTGATGGCGCCCTCGTAGCTGGTGCCGTTCTTCATGGTAAGTGCCAGGCTTGAAATCTCATCCACGAGAATATTGCCTGTAAACTCCTGTGAATCCGCCGTCAGTGTCACATCTCCGCCGTTTGCGCCCTCTGTGCCCCATCCGCGGGAGGAAGAGTTGCCTTCCACGCGAAGGAATATATCATTGGCAAGTGTAAATGCGACATCCTTGAGCGTAATCTCACAATCCGTATTGGTGATATAGAACATATCTCCCGTCTTCGCCGTAATGCTGCCACCTTCTGCAGAAAAGGTTGCCTCTCCGACATCTGCATCACCGGACATGCTCTGGTAAATCATAATGCAGTGAATATTTTCATCAGAATCGCCGTTATAAGTGTTGCTCATATTTCCTGTCACATCACAGTCGGTCAGTGCAACGGAATTCTTGCCCTCTACCACAACGCCCTCGCTGGCATTCGCTGTCAGAGTCGCGTCTGACACACTGATATCTGCTGTACAGTAGATTGCCGGGCTTCCCGTTCCGTTTGTCACATAGGAACCGCCGTCCACCTTGACCGTACCGCCGCCCCGGTCGCTTCGGATTGCGGCTGCGGAATTTCCCTGTGTCTCGACATCCAGATTTGCAGCGTTCATGGTACCACCGCCGGTCGTCTGGATACCGCCGGAATTATTTTCTGTCGTGCGGATTGTGGAATCCGAAATATTTACAACCGTGCCCTCGCCATAGCTGAACACACCGTTACCGTTTGTCACGCTGGTATTGACCGTCGCTCCCGTAATCGTTGCCGTTGCGCCGTTTAGCACCAGAAGTCCGGCATTCAGTCCGTAAAAATCTCCATCCTCTGTGTTCGATGAGGAGCCGGCTGTCTTCTCGATCGTGATATCTTTTAAGGTAACAGTCGCTCCGTCGACACGAAGTGCGTTCTCATCATCACCGGTGGATGTGTAAGTCTCACTATCCACCTCGGTATCCTCGGTAATCGTATTTGCAGAAGTTCCGTTTGTCACCTCACCGCTTCCGCCAAATCCGCCGCCTGCATTTAAGTTGCGCACAGTGACAGACACTGCCTGGTTGTCTTCGTCCAGAACTACCTCCAATACGCTGCCGACTGCAATGTCATCTGCATTTCCCTCGTCGCTTCCCTGCAGATACTCTAATGTGATCGCCGTATCGTCTGTCAGGGTAAAGGTAATGCTCTCACCGGAAGCCTCAAAACTGCTGCCGCCCGGCATCTGACCACCCGGTGCGTCTCCGCTTGGTGCTTCCCCCGGCGCTCCGTTTCCGCTGTTGTCTCCGCTCGGTGCTTCTCCGCCCGGTGCGTCTCCGCCCGGTGCGTCTCCACTTGGCGCTTCTCCCGGTGCTCCGTTTCCACTGTTGTCTCCGCCCGGTGCTTCTCCGCTCGGTGCGTCTCCGCCCGGTGCTCCGTTTCCACTGTCGTCTCCGCCCGGTGCTTCTCCGCCCGGTGCTCCATTTCCGGATGCATCTGCGCTTGCGGTTGTAAGTGTTCCTACATCCGCTGTAATCTGATCGCCTTCAACTGCTGTAACCTGCACGATCACAGAATCGCTCTGGTTCTCCTCACTCTGCTCTGTTGCTTCTACCGTCTGGTTCTCTGTTGTATTACTGCCGCATGCTGTTACGGATGATACCGTCATAACTACGATGCAGCCCAATGTTACTAATTTTTTCCATTTCATGATCTTCATTCCTCTCTGACTCTGTCAATGTCTGTTTTTTTTTGATAGGGGTAGTATAGAAAGCCAATGTGAAGATCATGTGTTGACCACGTTAAATTATTCTGAATCTATTTTTTTCCTGTTTTTCACAAAAAACGCACCAGATTGCGCACCACACCGAAGATTACAAGCGCGGCGACGCTGACGTAAAGAATGAGATTCTGCCAGCGGGCGAACCGGAATCTGCCATTCTGCACATACCCCGCCGCACTGCAGATAAATACTGCCGTAAGTGGAAGCAGCAACACAAACAGCACCGGATGACAGAAAAAAGCCCCCTTCCAGTTAAGATGCAGGAGAGCCACACACATTCCCGTCACACCGCAGCCCGGACACAACAGTCCCGTCACTTTCCGGAACAGACAGGGAATGGCGAGCCCTGTGTACGACACGAATATTCCGTACAACAGTCCCGCCATTCCCAGTAAAAATATATTCATCAGCAATTTTTTCAAACGTGCTTTTTTCGTCATCCTATATTTCCGATCTGTTATGCCAGCTTATTCAGCTCGTTCTGCATCAATGCATATGCAATAATTCCAAATCCAAAAATCTGGAGAATCAGATACAAAACACCGCTGTTGCTTGACGGGATTCCACGGTTATTCTTTGTAAAGTCAAGCTTCTCTCCCTGCTTATATGCCCAGTAAATGCCGTAAATTCCACAGGTCACAATCGTCAGCAGCACCACCATACCGCCGGATGTTCCATTCACATCACCAGAAACCGTATTTACGTCATTGGTCAGACACACGATCCAGTAGATGCCATAAATTCCGCAGGTTACAAGTGTCAGTACAATACACACCGCAATATTTCTTCTCTCAATCATAACAAACTCTCCTTTAAATAAGTATGAATTCATTATATCAGTTTTTTGTATATTGTCTACTGTTTTCATACCGTGGCCATTTCATTCCTGCTCCATCAATGCAAGCACCTTGTGCAGGATGCGGTACAGCTCCCTCGCATCCTCCCCGGACAGTCCGATACAGCCGCCCATCTTCCGCGGAATGTCGACCGCCTGCTCCTTTAGCTGCTCTCCCGCCTCCGTGATCGTCACATTTAACACACGCTCATCTGCGTGATCACGCTCTCTGGTGAGGTAGCCCTTCTGCTCCAGCTTCTTTAACACCGGTGTCAGCGTCCCCGAATCCAGGTACAAAAGCGCCCCCATATCCTTCACATTGATCCTGCCATGCTCCCACAGCACCATCATCGCAATATACTGCGTGTAGGTCAGATCAATCTCATCCAGATATGGCTTGTAGCGCCGCACGATCTCCTTGGAGCATGCGTACAGCGGAAAACAGAGTTGATTTTCTAATTTTAAAGCATCATACTTATCTTTCATTCCGGCACCTGTCGCTTATAAATAGTTTTCAATCTTTTCGCGGACAACATCCATATCCGCCGTCTGCTCAAAACGCTCCACCACGTTTCCGTCTCTGTCAATCAAAAACTTGGTAAAGTTCCATTTGATGTCCGGTGTCTCCTTATAATCCAGATGCGTGCGCTCTAACATGCTTTCCACGATCGTCGCTAACGGATGTTCCTCGTCAAATCCCGCAAATCCCTTCTGCGACTTCAGATACTGATACAGCGGCAGCGCATGCTCCCCGTTGACATCGATCTTCCCGTAGTGCGTGAATGTGATTCCAAAGTTGACATCGCAGAATGCAACGATCTCCTCGTTGGTTCCCGGTGCCTGATGTTCAAACTGGTCGCACGGAAAATCCAGAATCTCAAATCCCTGCGGACCGTACTGCTCGTAAATACTCTGCAGTTCATCGTACTGCGGCGTAAATCCGCATTTGGTCGCCGTGTTGACTACCAGGACAACCTTTCCCTATCTTCTGTATGCTGTTACTGCTCCATACATCCTTTTACCCATGCTTCCAGTTCCGGCTTCGGCATGAATCCGACATTCTTGCCGACCACCTTGCCGTCCTTTAAGAATAAAAGCGCCGGAATGTTTGTGATGCCGTTTGCGATCGCAAGCTGCGTATTCTCATCGGTATCTGCATTGTAAAATGCCACCTTACCGTCCAGATCGCCTGACAGTTCCTCCAGTACCGGGGCAAGCATCTGGCACGGTCCGCACCATACTGCCGAAAAGTCCACCACTGCTGCCTTTGCCTGTAACGCTTCGTCCATATTGTTGTTCTGAATCTTCTTAACCATGATAATCCTCCTTAGATCTGTGTATTATAGTTTGATCGCTGTTCCTGCTTTTGTTTCTGTCTCTGTCTTTTCTTGTTTTTTCTGTGCTTTTACTTTTTCTGTGGTTCCGCCTTTACCCGATATCTGTCTGTTTCTCTCTTTTTTTCTTATCCAGATACTCTACCGCGGACAGCGCCGCCACATTTCCCTGTCCTGCCGCCTTGATATACTGATACGGCTTTCCGGCAATGTCTCCGCATGCAAAAAGTCCCGGAAGGTTTGTCTCCATCTGGAGATTGACCTTTACGTGGTTCTCCTCCGTCGCAAGTCCCGGCACGAGCTGTGACGGTGCGATCGCGTCTCTTAAGATAAATACGCCATCCACCGGATGCGTACCCGCGTCGGTCTCAAGCGCACTTACCGTCTGCGTGCCTGCGATCGCTTTCGGCCGCTCATGCACAACCTCTATGGCATCCGACAGCTGCGGCTCCTCTTTTCCCATCGGGAAATAATGCACTTTTCCAACAATCTCCGCCAGATAGTCCGCTTCCTGCTCCGCCTCTCTGCCGTATCCGATCACAGCGACTTCCTTTCCGCGGAAGAACTGCGCATCGCAGGTCGCGCAGTAGCTGACACCGCTTCCCAGCAGCTCGTTTTCTCCCGGGAACGGTTTTCCCATGACGATTCCTGCCGCCAGAATGACGGTGGACGCCTCAAGAATCTCGCCGGACGCCTGGATTCCAAAATAATCTCCCATCGCATACACCACATTCACGCGCTTCTCCGTCACCTCGATGCCAAGACCTGCCAGCTGTTTTTTGTACCCGGCAGCCAGGTCCGCTCCGGTGACCTCCGGCAGTCCCGGATAGTTTAAAATCTGATGCGCTTTGCTCATCTTCTCGCTGAGTTCCCTGCTGCCGATTAACAGCACGCTTTTATTTCTCACTTTCGCGGTAATCGCCGCCGACACACCTGCCGGCCCTGTTCCAATAATGGCAATATCCACTCGTTCCATACCATTCTCCATTCCCTGTATCGCTCTGCATCTATAATAATGCAAGAATCTGTCGTTCCAGTTCGTTCATATCTCCTGTTGGTTCAAATCTTACCACTACCGTGCCCTGCCTGTCCACAAGGAACTTCGTAAAATTCCATTTGATGTCGGAATTCTCCTTATAATTCTTATCTATTTTGCGGAGCATTATTCCCATCGCCGCCGCTTTCGCCCCTTTCCCGAATCCGGCAAATCCCTTCTGGGATTTTAAATATGCATACAGCGGAATCTGATGTTCGCCGTTGACGTCGGATTTCTTCATCTGAGGGAACCCGGTGTGATACTTCAGCGTACAGAACTCATGAATCTCCTCATCCGTCCCCGGCGTCTGTCCCGCGAACTGGTTGCACGGGATATCCAAAATCTCAAGTCCCTGATCATGATACTTCCGGTAAAACTCCTCCAGTTCCCGGTACTGCGGGGTGAATCCGCATCCGGTCGCCGTATTCACAATCAGAAGTACCTTTCCCTCATAAGCGGACAACGGCTGCGTTGTCCCGTCCGGCCGCTCCACAGAATAATCATAAATGCCCATCTCTTACCCTCCTTTCTCTTTGTCATTAAAAATGAATCTTTTTAAATTGTTTCATTTTTAATTGTGTACAATCTTTTTGTGTTTAGATTGTACACAATCTATTCGAGGATGTCAAGCATTATTTTATCAATCATCGTTCTCTGTGCCGGATTGTCGTAACCGGCAAAATGAAACATTGCATTTTTTCATCGAAAGCTCTATGATAGTCAGCAGACAATGGGATTTATAGTAGAAGGGTACGGTGATTTTATGCATATGAGTTTACTTTTAATGGAACAGATTTTGGAGCTTTTTCTCATGATATTAATGGGGTTTATCATTGTGAAAGCCGGGATTGTAACGGATGAGGACAGCAAGGTTTTATCTAAAATTGTGCTGTATTTGATTATTCCCTGTGTCATTATCAATGCCTTTCAGGTCAATTATACTCCTGAAACTGTACATGGTCTTCTGATTGCCTTTATCGCATCCGTGATGCTTCAGATACTTCTTCTTATTATAGTCTCCTTCATGGGGAAACTTTTTTGCTTAAATGAAGTCGAGATTGCCTCTATTTATTACTCAAACTCCGGAAACCTGATTGTTCCGATTGTAACTTTTATTCTTGGACAGGAATGGGTTCTATATGGATGTGTTTTCATGAGTGTGCAGCTCATCTTCATCTGGACGCACTGCAAGAAGATTATCAGCCGGGAGACTTCCTACGACTGGAGAAAAATTGTTTTAAATATTAATATGATCTCAATTGCACTTGGAGCGGTTTTATTTTTTGCTCAAATTCATCTGCCTGAAATATTAAACAACACCCTCTCAAGCGTTGGAAATATGATTGGTCCAGCCAGTATGATCGTGACCGGAATGCTTTTCGCCGGAATGGATCTCAAAAAAATTTTCGGAAATAAACGCGTATATATTATTTCATCTTTAAGAATGATTGTTATTCCGCTCATCGCGCTTGCCCTGATTAAGCTAAGCCGGCTTGCAGCACTCTCTTCCGATGCGCCAAAAATTATGCTCATTGTGTTTCTGGCAGTGATTACGCCTTCCGCATCCACGGTCACACAAATGTGCCAGGTATATGGAAATGACGCAAAATATGCAAGCGCCATCAATGTCGTGACCACGCTGTGCGCGATTGTCACGATGCCGCTTATGGTGTTACTCTTCACGTACATTAAATAATATCATCAAAAATATCCGGCAGCCGTTTCACACCTTAATAATTTCCATTTTCCCCTGCCAGAAGCAGATCACGCTTTTCTCCATATAAATTGTTCAGCACGCCGATCACTGCACCGACGAGAACCGCCGCGATCACCGTTCCGATACCAACGGAACCGAATTTTTTTAGGACGATCATACAGGCCGTCAGCGAGAACGCAACCATCGTGACGTCAAACCCGATTTTCACCTTTGAAAAAGAGAACATTCGTGATATCGGAGATCGCCTTCATCGCTCCATCACCCGCAAGCGGGATAATGTCCGCCGGCAGATAGAAGAGAATACCGTGTTCCAGAAACTTGATAATGGTCTCCTGCATCCCGGCTGGTATGTAGCCTCTGGGAGAATACTTTCGCAGAGAGTCAGAAGTAAAAGTAACCCTGTCCAATTCGCTTTTCTTTTCCTCTCCCATAATGGCTCGCATTTCTAATTGTTGCTGTTGTTTCTGGAAATAGAAAAATCTGCCACTTCAAAATCATAAAATGACGGCCCCTTCTAATGCCGGAATCTTTTTCCCTGAAATTCATGACAAAGGCACCCAGTTATTTATTACTGAGTGCCTGCATTAGAATCGTATTTATTTGTTCAGATTTGGTCAGATTATACCAAAATCTCCCTCAAAAATACCCCCAAAATCGCTCTCTGGTTGTCCTATTTTTTAACCACTAAAAATTGGGTGAAAATGGCTCTCGTTAGGTCAAATGGGGGCAAACTATATCAGCCCGTTTGGGTATAAGGAAACCCCGGAAAGCCTTGATTTTCCGGGGTTTTTGAACCATTTTGATATAGTCTGAGCAGTCGATTATCGCTTGCTGAACTGCGGAGCGCGACGAGCTGCCTTGAGACCGTATTTCTTACGCTCTTTCATACGCGGATCTCTTGTTAAGAATCCAGCGGACTTTAAGATCGGTCTGTAATCAGCATCTACGTTCAGTAATGCACGGGCGATACCATGACGGATAGCTCCTGCCTGACCTGTGTAACCACCACCGCGAACGTTTACTAATACGTCAAACTTATCAGCTGTCTCTGTAGCTGCAAGCGGCTGACGAACGATAACCTTCAGTGTATCTAATCCGAAGTATTCGTCCATATCTCTTTTATTGATTGTAACCTTACCTGTACCCGGTACTAAGTATACTCTGGCAACAGATGATTTTCTTCTTCCTGTTCCGTAATATTTTGCGTTAGCCAATGTCTTTTACCTCCTCATTAAAATGTTAAAGCTTCTGGCTTCTGAGCTGCGTGCTTGTGATCCGGACCTGCGTATACGAATAACTTTGTATACATCTCTCTTCCAAGAGGTCCCTTCGGAAGCATTCCCTTAACAGCATGCTCGATCACTCTCTCCGGGTGCTTAGCCATCATCTCTTTTAATGTGGTCTCTTTCATACCGCCAACATAATCAGAGTGATTGTAGTAAACCTTCTGATCTAACTTCTTACCGGTAACCTTTACCTTCTCAGCGTTCACTACGATTACGTAATCACCTGTATCGATATGTGGTGTAAAGATTGGTTTATTCTTTCCTCTTAATACCTTGGCAACTTCAGATGCCAGGCGTCCTAATGTCATACCTTCAGCGTCAACTACATACCATTTTCTATCAATGGTAGCTGGGCTAGCCATAAAAGTCTTCATCGTTATTCCTCCTAAAAAATGCTGTTCATCTCAGGCAGCGTGAATGTCCGGCACACTGTCCTCCATGTCATATTGTTTATAGTTAAATGGCACTCCGGGGCTTTGGAATGACATTTATTCACTATCACAGACTTAAATATTATATTACACGACTCCTTGCGTGTCAATATCTTTTTCTTCCATATACTCAATTCCCATCATGGTCAGTCCGTGCGCCGGTGCGGTCGGTCCCGCAGCCTCCCTGTCGCGCGCTGCGAGAATCTGCTCCATCTGCTCCGGCTCGATCTGGCCTCCGCCGACCTGTATCAGCGTCCCGGCAATAATCCGGACCATATTGTACAAAAAACCGTTGCCAGTCACCCGGATCGTGATGATGTCGTCCGCCTTTGTGACACTGCACGCATAGATTGTCCGGACCGTGGTCTTCACCTGTGCGTTGACCGCACAAAAGCTCTTAAAATCGTGCTCCCCTTCCAGATACGCCGCCGCCCGGCTCATCTTCTCCACATCCAGGCTGTGGTGGTAAAAATAAGTATCCAGCCGTCTCGTCGGCATGCGGAATGTCCGGTTCAAAATGCGGTACTCATATGTCTTGCGGCTGTTCTGATAGCGCGGATGCCAGTCCGCAGGAACCTCGCAGGAACCCTGCACGACAATATCCTCAGGCAGACGCTGATTCAGTGCAAACGAAATCTTATCCGCCGGCATGCGCGTCATCGTATCGAAAATTGCCACGTTTCCCAGCGAATGGACGCCGGAATCCGTGCGGCTTGCGCCGGTCACTGCGATCTCCTCCCCCAAAAGCGAGGAAAGATGGCGGTTCAGCACTTCCTCGATCGTGATTCCGTTGGGCTGCACCTGCCATCCTTTATAATTCGTGCCGTCGTACGCCACGGTCATTTTTACACGTTTTACCTCTTTCTCCAAACCATTTCTCCTTGCAGCTTTATTGCGGCCACGGCACAAAGATTCTGCACAGAATGATGAGCGCCAGATACAGCCACATGATCAGATAGGACAGGCGGTCGCGTCCCTCATAGCGCAGCGGCTTCATCTTCGTTCTGCCCTCTCCGCCGTTATAGCAGCGCGCCTCCATCGCCATTGCAAGATCATCCGCGCGCCGGAATGCTGACACGAACAGCGGCACCAGAAGCGGGATCATGCTTTTGACTTTTTTTAACAGATTGCCACTCTCAAAATCGGCTCCGCGTGCCATCTGCGCTTTCATGATCTTATCCGTCTCCTCAATCAGAATCGGAATAAAGCGGAGTGCAATCGACATCATCATTGCAATCGCATGCACCGGAACACCGATCTTAGAAAGCGGCATCAGCGCTTTTTCCAGACCATCTGTCAGCTGGTTCGGCGTTGTGGTCAGCGTCATGATTGAGGTTCCGAGAATCAGATAGGTCAGGCGGATCGCCATCAGCACCGCGCTGGTCACACCCTCCTTTGTGATCGTAAAACGCCAGACACTCACCAGTGCCTCACCGGGCGTCAAGAACAGATTGAACACCGCCGTGATTAACATCAGGATCATGATTGCTTTTAATCCCTTTACCATGAACTTAAACGGCACCTTCGACAGCTTTATGACTGTAATCAGAAACACCGTTGCAATCGCAAGCGCTGCCACGCCACGGAAGCAGAACAGGGATATGATATAGATCATTGTACTAAACAGTTTCACACGCGGGTCCAGTTTATGGATCACAGAATCTGCCGGATAATACTGGCCCAGTGTAATATCTCTCAACATGTATAAACTTCCTCCCTACCGGAATTCTTCATCGGCGCCCGCCGGTGACTCTTTCCTCCGTAAAATGATTCCTGCCGCGGCACACCTTACCGGTGAATATCGCTCCTGCCGGAATCAATTCCCGTCAATGCCTGCATCAGGCTGGCTCTGGCTTCCTCCACCGTCGTCGCCTCCGTATCCACGGAAAGCCCGTGCTCCTTCAGTTCGTGCATCAGGTAAGTCACCTGTGGAGCCGCGAGTCCGATCGTCTCCAGCTCCTTATAGTGCCGGAACACTTCCTTCGGTGTGTCGTCGAACATCACCTGTCCATGGTTCATCACGATAATGCGCTCCACATACTTGGCGACATCCTCCATACTGTGCGACACCAGAATGACCGTCATGTTTCGCTCGCGGTGCATCCGTGCCACAAGGTCTAAGATCTCGTCTCTTCCTGCCGGGTCAAGTCCCGCGGTCGGCTCATCCAGGATCAGCACCTCCGGCTTCATGGCAAGCACTCCGGCGATCGCCACACGGCGCTTCTGCCCTCCCGAGAGATCAAACGGCGACTGGTAATAAAGCTCCTCCGGCATACCAACACTGCGCAGTGCCTCAAACGCCCGCAGTCCCGCCTCTTCCTTGGAAAGTCCCTGGTTCTTCGGACCAAAGCAGACGTCATCAAAAATTGTCGTCTCGAAAAGCTGATGCTCCGGATACTGGAACACCAGTCCCACCCGGTTGCGCAGTTCTCTCAGGTCAAAATCTTCCTCATAAATATCCTGTCCATGAAAATAGATCGTTCCCGAGGTTGCCTTCATCAGACCGTTCAGGTGCTGGATCAGCGTTGACTTGCCGGAACCGGTATGTCCGATGATGCCGATGAACTGTCCGTCCTTAATCTCAAGGTTCACATCCTTTAACGCCTGAATCTGGTACGCGGTCTCCTCACTATATACAAAATTCACTTTATCTAAAATAATTGACATTTCTACTCTCCGATCTGTGCCACACGAAGAATCGCGTCCACAAGTTCCTGGCGGTGCAGCACACCGACGGGTACATCAATGCCGGACTGGCGCAGCAGATCTGCTAAAATCGTCACCTGCGGCACATCCAGTCTGTACTCCTTGAGTTTTCCCACCTGGGAGAACACTTCCCGCGGTGTTCCCTGCATGACGACTTTTCCCTGATCCATCACGATCACCTTGTCGGCGTCCACGACTTCCTCCATATAATGTGTGATCAAAATGATCGTCACGCCTTTTTTCCGGTTCAGTTCATGCGCCGTGCGGATGACTTCCTTCCGCCCGTTCGGATCAAGCATGGCAGTCGGCTCGTCGAGCACAATGCACTTCGGTTCCATCGCCATGACCCCGGCGATCGCCACGCGCTGCTTCTGTCCGCCGGAGAGCTTGTTCGGCGAATGGTGGCGGTACGAGAGCATCCCTACCGCACCAAGGCTTTCTTCCACGCGCTTCCAGATCTCATCCGTCGGCACGCCGATATTCTCCGGTCCGAAGCCGACATCCTCCTCCACGACGCTCGCAATGATCTGGTTGTCCGGATTCTGGAATACCATGCCCGCGGTCTGACGCACCGCAAATGTATTCTCTTCCTTTGTGACGTCCTTGCCATCCACCCAGAGCGAGCCTTCGCTCGGCAGAAGGAGCGCGTTAATGTGTTTTGCAAGCGTGGATTTACCGGAACCGTTGTGTCCTAAAATGGCAATAAAATCTCCTGCTTCCACATCCAGATCGACGTGGTCGAGCGCTGTGGAGATGGACTCCACATTGCCCTCCTCATCACGTCTGATATATTCATGAACCAACTGTCTTGCCTTGATAATTCCCATCTGTACCCTCTCTAATCTTCCCAGCGCAGCCGGTGCAACTCGCCCTGCAGCTTCATGTGGTCAAACTCATTCTGCCGCAATGCCTCATACAGCACAATTGCAACCGAATTGGATAAATTGAGCGACCGCGTCTCGCCGATCATCGGAATCCGCACACAGGTGTCCGGATTGGCTTTTAAGATCTCCTCCGGAATCCCGGCACTCTCTTTTCCAAACATAATGTAGCAGTCCGGCTCATAGGATACCTCGGTGTATACATGTCTGCCCTTCGTCGTTGCCATATAAATTTTAGCACCCGGATTCTTCTCGCAGAAATCTTCCCAGTTGACATAGGTGGTCACATCCAGTTCGCTCCAGTAATCCATGCCCGCACGCTTGATTGCTTTCTCATCCAGATGGAATCCCAGCGGTTCGATCAGGTGCAGTCTTGTCCCTGTCGCCACGCACGTTCTGCCGATATTTCCGGTGTTTGCCGGAATCTCCGGCTCATATAATACAACATTCAGCTTTGCCATGTCAGTCTCCATTCGGGAGGAAACGCCCTCCTCCCTTTTTCTTATGATCTCTTGCGAAGATCTGTGATAAACGCCTCCATGCGGTTCATCGCCTTCTTCAGGTTATCCAGCGAGTAAGCATAGGAAATGCGCACAAATCCCTCTCCGCAGTCTCCGAACGCAGTGCCCGGGACAACGGCTAATTTCTGCTGATTGAGCAGCTCCGTCGCAAATTCTTCGGACGTCATTCCGAACTCCTTGATGCACGGGAACACGTAAAATGCGCCAAACGGCTCAAAACAGGACAATCCCATCTCTTTAAACCGGTGCAGCAGATAGCGGCGTCTGCCGTTATACTCCTCGCGCATGGCAGCCACATCCTCATCTCCGTTGCGCAGTGCCTCCACGCCCGCATACTGGCTGGTGGACGGCGCACACATAATCGCGAACTGATGAATCTTTAACATCTGCTCGATGATGATGCGCGGTCCGCACGCATACCCCAGACGCCAGCCTGTCATGGCATGGGATTTGGAGAAACCGTTGATCACGATCGTCCGGTCACGCATTCCCTGCAGGGAGGCAATCGTCACATGCCGCTCCAGATACGTCAGCTCCGAGTAGATCTCGTCGCTAATGACATAAAGGTCGTGCTCTCTTACGATGTCCGCGATCTTTTCCAGATCTTTTTTCTCCATAATGGCGCCGGTCGGATTATTCGGGAACGGCATCACCAGAAGCTTGGTCTTCGGTGTGATGGCAGCCTCCAGCGCTTCCGGCGTCAGACGGAATTCATTCTCCGCCTTCAGCTCAATGATCACCGGAACGCCTCCTGCAAGCACGGCGCACGGCACGTAGGACACGTAGCTCGGCTGCGGGATTAAAACCTCATCTCCCGGATCAAGCATGGCGCGCATCGCCGCATCGATCGCCTCGCTGCCTCCGATCGTCACCATGATCTCATGATCCGGATCATAGGACACCCCGTAATGCCGGTCCAGATAATGGTCGATCTCCACTTTTAATTCCTTGAGTCCGGCATTGGATGTATAGTGTGTCTTTCCTTTTTCCAGGGAATAAATACCCTCGTCGCGGATATGCCACGGGGTATCAAAATCCGGCTCGCCGACACCCAGAGAGATCGCGTCCTTCATCTCATGGACGACGTCAAAGAACTTTCGGATACCAGACGGCTGGATCGTTGTGATTGTCTTATTTAACGGATCTCTCATCTTACATCTCTATCCTTTCATCTTTGGGCTGCTCTGCCATTACGGTTCCATGATCCTTATACTTCTTCAGGATGAAGTTGGTCTTCGTGCTGAGCACGGAATCCAGCGGGGAAAGCTTATCGGACACGAACTGTGAAACCTCGCGCAGGGTCTTTCCCTCGATCGTCACCATAAAATCAAAGCCTCCGGAGATGAGGTAAACGGAATTGACCTCCGGATAGTTGTAGATCCGCTCTGCCACCTTGTCAAAGCCCATGCCGCGCTGCGGTGTCACACGTACCTCGATTAGCGCAGTCACCTTCTCAATGCCCGCTTTGTCCCAATCGATCAGTGTGTGGTAGCCGCAGATAATGTGCTCCTCTTCCATTTTCTCAAGCTCATTCATGACCGTTGTCTCATCGACACCGAGCACAATGGCAAGCTCCTTTAAGTCAATCCGGCTGTTCTTCTCTATAAATGTCAAAATCTTTTCACGCATCGCTTCTTCTCCTTTATATCGCCTTATATAATTCGTCCGCCTTCGGAGGCTCCAAAAATCTGCGTTCCTCCTCGTTCAAAAGGACGCGGTCGTTCCCCGCGGTTGCCTTTCCGATAATCGTTGCAGGGATTCCTGCCTTCTCCAGTTCTCTTACCAGCAGATTGCCATCCTCTGCCGCCATCAGCATACAGCCGCTGGAAATCAGCTGGTAGGGGTTGATTCCGAAAAATTCACAGACCTCAATGGTCTCCTGACGAACCGGTATCTTTTTCAAATCGATTTCAAGTCCGACGCCAGATGCTTCCGCCATTTCCCAGAGCGCACCGAATATTCCGCCCTCTGTGACGTCATGCATTGCACCAACGCCAGACTTGACGGCGACTGCGGCCTCTGATTGTACCGATATATAAGCATCCAGTGCTTTTGCCTTCTCGACAAAAGGCACCGAGAACTTTGTCTTTAGTTCTGTTTCTTTTTCCTTTGCGATAATGGAAGTTCCCTCAATTCCGATCCACTTTGTGACAAGAATATCCATACCCGGCCTCGCCCCTCCGGTCGAGATCAGACAGCCATCCTTCACTTTGCCGACACCGCAGACGGAGATCACCGGCTGATTGACCACCGCCGTCACTTCCGTGTGTCCCCCCATCACCTGGATCTTTGCCTTGGCGCAGGCTTCCTCCACCTGTGCCATCATGGCACGCAGTTCGGGCTCCTCCACGCTCTCCGGCAGCAGCACCGTGAGCAGCACGCCCACCGGCTCCGCCCCCGCGCTTGCCAGATCATTCACTGTAATCTGAATCGCAAGTGTCCCGATGTCCTTCGCCGTTCCGGTAATCGGATCTGTGGACATCACAAGCGTCTCATCCTCTGCCAGCTTGATCGCGGCGCAGTCCTCTCCGACGCCGGCTCCTAAGACAACCTCGGGGCGTCTGGTATGTATTTGTTTGAATACGGAGCGCTTCAGTACGCTCTCCGGCAGTTTTCCGATCTTCATCTGTGTTCTCCCGTTTATTTACAGCTTAAGGCTGTCTCTTCTGAGGCAGCCTTAAACAATCTCTTATACTTTTATTCTCCGCCTGTGATCTGGCTCTCATCCACCGTTCCAGTAATCGCCTGTTCTTCCTGCGACGGCTGTTCTACCGGTGCCGGATTTAAGATTGCTGCCGCACTCGCCGCATAAGGTGCAACCGCCGCATTGATGGTTGCCTCATCCCCGGTCGCAAGCGCCGCGCCAATCACCGCAGACACATTCGGATCTGCTGATGCCGTTCCCACGTTTACAATCTTCGGAGACGCCTTGTAGGTACTCTTATTAAAAATCTCCCGGCTCTCCTCCACACCGTCTACCGTGACAACTTTCCACAGTCTTGCCACATAGCCGATATGCTTGCCCTGCGCAGTCTTCATATAACCCGCCGGATCTCCGGTCGCCACATACTGCGTGCCCGGATCCTGCTCGGATACCACTTCACTCTCATAAGTCACAACGCGGTTCGATGGTCTCGTGTCGTGTCCGTAGATCTTAAAGGTAACATTCTTTCCCTCGGTGTACCCCTCAATATAAATCGGAATGTCCTGATTATTGACAAAACGCAGATCCTTGTAATCGCCTGCAATCGCCGCATCCATGGATGGCTTCACATAGCTTACGATCATGGAATGATTCGAGCGCTGCGTGATCTCAAGCTCCGCCAGAATGACTGCGTTGTACAAAGTCGTAGATACCTGGCACACACCGCCGCCGTAGGACTCAACCGTCTGACCATTCTCGTAGGCACCTGCCAGTTCGTATCCGTTTGCCGCATCCAGCGGTCCGATCGCTTCATAGACGGAAAATTCCTCGCCCGGATAAAGCAGTGTACCATTGATCTTGCTGGTTGCATTGGAGATGTTGTCGCAGCGGTTCTGACCGGAATCCTTGTAATTCGTCGTATAGCTTCCCATCATATCCGTGATCTGCTCCAGATCTTCCTCGCTGCCGCGCGGCTCCACCACTTCCGCCACGAGCTCGATCTCGGCGTTGCCACCGTCCCACTCACTGCTGATATAGTTCTCGATCGCCGCAATGGAATCCTCCACGTTGACCTCGATGCCCTGCTCGCCCTTAATGATCTTAAACGCACCGTTCTCACGAACCAGACCATTATCCACAGCCTCCTGGTTCAGCTGCGCCGCTTTCTCGGAAAGGATGGATGCCACCGCATCGGAATCCACATCCAGTGAGAGTGCAATCACTTTGTCCCCCTGCTGCAGATCCTTCTTGTCCTTGTACCGCTTGATGAGGTTGCCGCTTCTGCCGACATCTATCGCCTCGTCCACCACGTTTAAGTTGGAAAAGGATATTCCAAGATCAGCTGCCGTCACGGATACACTTTTATCGCCGGTCTTCAATGTCATCTCCGCCGAATCTGCGCTCTCCACGTACGCTTCTACCGCGCTGACCGCTTCTTCCTCCGTCATGCCGCCCACATAAATATTGCCGATATAGACACCGTCCTCAATCGTCTCCGTCCCCTGTGCTCTCATGGAAACCGGTGCCGCCAGCAATGCACAAACTGCCACTGCACCCCCAAACAATGTCAAAAAACCTGTTCCCTTTTTCATATTCTTCCCTCTGAAATATCTGTTCTCTGCTCTGCTAACGCCTGTTTTGCCAAGCATATACTCTGCTTCCGCTCATTATAGCCCATACGCGCCTTTCTTTTCAAGGTGCATAAACACGAATATGTTTGACTCACTCTGAGATTTTTAGTATATTTTACATGAAAGCAAAACGGCGGAATGCGCTTATAATAACGCTGCAAGCACCGTTGTCAGAAGCATGGCTGCCACAACCACAATGATGATTCCTGCAAGCAGTTTTTTATTCTTTTTTTTACCAAAATCGTACATTTCGTTCTACCACCTTTCCGTTCACGCCCTGGATACCGCGCGAACCTTTTACACTATACCACAAGAAGGGATGATTCTCATGATTTTTTTAGGACTTTTTATCTTTTTTGTATGTATGTTTGCTTATCTGCGCCATAAAAGCACCGCTGCCGAAGAAGCCGCTGCCGAGAGCTTCTGGAACCGCGAGAACGAAGCAAACCACACACGCCGCAAGGACATCAGCGGGCTTCCCTATATTACCATACCTCTTGCCGATTTTCCAATGGGTATCTATGACAATCCCGAATTAAAAAAATATGAGGAGACTCTCCAATCGCTTGCCGGACAGAAAATCTTAAACCTCGGCGGCAAGACCAACACCGATCTCAAGCTGGAGTACGGCGTTGCCAATCTGGAAACGCTCTGCGCCTGTGACGAGAACTACACCACCCTCTGCCGCACCATCTATGAGTACGCCGAATGTTTGAAAAAGCTCGGTCATGACGCGGAGGCAGTCCGGGTTCTCGAGTACGGCATCAGCTGCGGATCCGATCACAGTGGGAACTACCGGATGCTCGCAGACTATTATCTAAACGCCAGGGATTCCGACGCACTTGACCGTCTTCTCATCGCCGCGAGAGCACTGGAATCCCCCAGACAGAACGCCATCGTCGCCATGCTTGAGGAAAAAGTAAATGCTTAATCCCGGGGCATCCGCCCGTGCACGGCGATCCAGCGGTCAAGCAGTCTCGACGCCTCACTCCGCGTCATCTGCTCCGGGATCTCCGTCTCCGGGATGCCGTAATGCGCAGCATATTTCTTGAGGCCATCCATCTGACGCCCCGTTGCGGGCGTCTGTTTTTTTGTGCGGTAACAGAGCGCATACGGCAGAAACGCCTCCGGCTGTACCGTACCGTACTCCTGTTTTAATCTCTCCAGCACGATTCCGGTCGCCATCGCATCATCGAGCGCACGGTGCGCCCGCTCACGCCCGATCCCGAAATAGGTACACAAACTTTCCAGATCCTTTTTCTGCTCCGCCGGAAGAAAGCGCCTCGCCAGCTTTAAGGTATCCACAGCATTTCGCTCAAACGTCTGACCGTGGTTGACCGACCACTGTTTCAGAAAGCTGTAATCAAAAATCACATTCTGGCCGACCAGCACATCGTCCCCCAGGAATGTAAAAAATTCCTGCATCGCCTCTTCCGGTTCCCTGCCGTCTGCCGCCATCTCCGACGTGATGCCCGTCAGTTCTACCACACGCTCTGACAATTCCCGCCCGCACTTTAAAATAGCGCCATACGTTTCCGTCTGTCTGCCGTCTCTGACGCGCACGGCTCCCACTTCCAGGATAGCGTCCGTCTTCGCATTCAATCCCGTCATCTCAAGATCAATGACCACATAATCCTCTAACAATCTATTCTCCCCTCTTTCCGGTTATTCCCCGGAATACTCCAGATATTCATGCTGCGCCTGATGATCGAGCGGATCTCTTCTGGTATAGTCAAATCTCACATAGACCGGATCTTCCAGCCTCTCTGGGAGCGATGCGGTATCCTGTCTGTGACCGGAAAACCGGTAGAAAAACCGCTCAATGTGCGACTGCTTTCCATTTTTACCATACTGACGCGTCATCTGTTTCCATTCATTCGCATCTGCTGCCCACGCGGGTCTGCTTCCGAGATTCTCTCTTTCATACAGGTCATATACCAGACCCTCTCCAAGCACTGGGAGCACCCCCGGCCTACGCTCTTTTGCAAATTCCAGCAGGATCTCCGCCCTGCGCATCCTGGAATGACCCATTCCAAAATAACCGTGCTCCTCATAAAAAGTTCCCAGTTCCGCAAACATGGCAAACGCACTCGCATACTGCGTCTCCAGAAGCCGGATTGCCGTGGCGTACTGTCCGCTGTTGTAATACACCTCGAGCATCTCTTCCACCTGCCGGATGCGAAGGATCTCCCCGAACTTAAGCCAGTTTGTCTTAAGCACCTCATACGGCGGTCTGCTGCGGTAGATCAGACCATACTCTGTGGCATGCTCATACATGTAAGAACCTTTTAGCACTTTTAAAAATCCAAGCTGAAGCTGATTGGGCTTTAACGCGTAAATCTCATCAAACGAACGCGCAAATGTCTCATAGCCCTCATAGGGCAGACCTGCGATCAGATCCAGATGCTCGTGAATATTCTCTTTTTCCTGGATGCTCCTTACTACCGCTTTCAGGCGGTCCAGCTGCATCGTTCGGTGAATCTCGGTGATTGTGGCGTCGTTCGTGGACTGCACGCCGATCTCCAGCTGGATCAGTCCCGGCCGCATCTGACCGATCAGCGCAATCTCCTCATCCGTCAGAAGATCGGCAGATATCTCAAAATGAAAGTTGGTCACGCCATTATCATGTTCGATTAAAAACTTCCAGATCTCCATGGCATGTTCATGCCTGCAGTTAAAGGTGCGGTCCACAAACTTCACCTGCGCGACTTCCTGCTCCAGAAAAAATGCCAGTTCCTTTTTCACCCGCTCCACATCCCGGAACCGCAGTGTCTTTTCCACCGAGGAAAGACAGTAACTGCACCGGAACGGACACCCTCTGCTCGATTCATAATAGATGATGCGGTTCCGGAAATCTTCGACGCCTCCATAGCAGAACGGAATCCGGTTTAAATCCAGCGGCTCGCGCGCTCCGGTTTTTACGAGGCTCTCTCCGGCACGGTACATGATTCCCTTGATTCCCGGGAAATCCACCTTCCCCGCCTTCGCTCCGGCACCCGCTTTTGCGTAGTTCTCACACAGTTCCAGAAAAGTCTCTTCTCCCTCGCCGACCATTGCCCCGGTCACCTGCGGATGCGCTTTTAGAAACGCCTCCGTCTCATAAGACACTTCCGGGCCTCCGACCCAGATCGGCACTTCGGGACAGATCTTGTGGTACTCGTCCATCAGCTGTTCCACATAATCCAGATTCCAGATATAACAGGAAAAGCAAAGCACATCTGGCTTTGCCTTATAGATTCCTTCCAATATGTAGTCTATCGTATGGTTAATCGTATATTCCCCGATCTCCACCTGCGCCCCGCCGGTGCCATAAGCCTCCGCATAGGCACGCAGATCGTACACTGCCAGATTTGAGTGAATGTATTTTGCATTCACCGCCGTCAACAATACTTTCATCGTCTCACCTGATTCTTGCCCTCTCTTTTTGCGCAGTAAAGAGCAGCGTCCGCCACTTCAAAAAACGCGCTGGCACCCGGATAAGCCCTGTCGTACTCCGCCACACCGATGCTCACGGAAAACGACCGCTCCCCCTGCGGCGTTGTAAACATTTTCTGTTCAAACTCCTGCCGGATCTGCTCCGCCATCTCTTCCGCCTGTCCGACTCCCGCTCCCTTAAATATGATGGCAAACTCCTCGCCGCCATAGCGGGCACAGAATCCCGCCGCGCCTTTGTGTCTGGCGCAGATGTCTGCCACTTCTTTTAAAACGACATCTCCAAACGCATGTCCGTAGGTATCATTGACATTCTTAAAATTATCAATATCGATCACCGCAAGCGAAAAACGCTCCCGGTTCTCCTCGTACCTTCTCTGGTAATACTCTAACTCCTCATAAAAGCTTTCATGGTTGTAGAGCTTGGTCAGGGAATCCCGCTTGGAACGCTCATCGTTCACGATCGCCGAATCATTGACCAGTTCCAGCGCCACCAGCATACCGCACACCGTTCCCACGAAGATGCTGCCCTCAATAAACGGGGTTGTCAGCGGGAAATAAGAACTGGCAGGTATAAAATAGACACAGTCCAGCACATAGGCTGCAACGAGCAGCGCCGCCTGCACAAGCGTCATGACCCGGTCTTTGTAGAGCGGCGTCAGCAGCATCGGCAGCAACAGAACCATCGGCATCAGCGTCACGCTCGTATGCACCCACGCCATCACAGCCGCGTAGGATGTCAGCAGGAATATGGCGCATCCCGCCATCGCCCGTCTGCTGTATACACGCTTCTGTCTGCCGGTCAGCAGGCGGTACACAAAAAGAAGCAACAGCTGCAGTCCGCTCGGTCGCACAATGAACAGCCATCCATAGCGCAGTCTGCCGCAGTCCGCGGTGGGCTTAAAAAACAGAAACAAAAACAATTCTGTGATTAACACCACGCCCCAGATCTTCCAGCCCATCGAAAAGAAGCTCGCGCTCCACTCCTTCCAGCTTTCGCCACTCAGCCATTCATAGCTGCTGTCATGTCTGATCTTCTCCATCTTTTCCCCTCATTACGAAACGTAATACTTTCTTCCTAGAATATTATACTGTATCACACCGATTCTTTCAACGGCGAGTAAACGCACCCCGATCAGAAAAAACCAGAGACAGCTCCCCAACCGTCTCTGGTTCTATTTGAAATACTCTCCCTCTTTTTAGCACATGATGTGTCTTACAATCACATCGATGCCGGCAATCCAAAGCAGAAGCGCTCCGCCGACATATGCTTTTGTCTTGTGCTGAAATCCCAGATGATAACCCGTATACACGCCAAGCACAACGAATGCAATCGTCATACATACGATGATGATCAGCATCAGCGCAACGTTCGTCCCCAGGAATCCGAATGCGATCCCCGCAAGCAGCGTATAGATGCTTGTCACCGCAGTCATCCTCAGGAACTTTTTCACATCAAGGCTCTCCTCCCGGCGCTCATTGACCCATTCGTTCTTGACTGCCTTCGCAATCAGACGGATGCCGAGTCCGAAAAAGATCACCGCCGCAATCACAAGTCCTACAAAATTCTCATCGTGTGCCAGCTCATTTCTGTAAAGGAGACCGGACAGATAGTTCCCGAGCGCCAGCGCGCAAAGCTGCCATACAGCGATCAACGCGCAGATGACGGACAACTGTTTTTTGTCCACTTTTGCGACCAATGCGCCCTGGCACTCCATCGCCGCGAAAATATCAAGCGACACTCCCGCTATAATCAGAACATTCTCTATCCAGTTCATTTCCGTCCTCCCTCACATGACTCCTTATTATTATACTCTCTTCTTACAATATTTCCAGAACAAATACGGATTTATTGAGACAATTTTCATTAGTCCTCTTTCACCGCATCTGTCTTGTAGATGAACTTAATGCTTCCGTTCACGCCGTCCGCAATATCCGTGTAAGTCTGATAGTCCTCACCGGCATCCAGAACCGCCTGGATACGATCCATCAGAGGCTCAATATCACCGTGGTAGGAATTTAAGATCTTCTCAATTCCCTCCTCGTTGAAGGTAACGATTCCGTCTGCCAGCTGATGTGCGCCGTCCGATAACTGATCCACACCGTCGATCACTGCGTCGGTACCATCACTTAACGCGTTGACGCCATCGTTGAGCTTCTGATTGTTGGAAACCAGTTCTGCACTTCCGTTCTTAAGCTGCGCCACACCGGATGTCAGTGCCGGTACCGCATCTGCCAGACTCTGGGTACCATTAGCCAGTGCTCTCGCTCCGGTTACCAGACTGTATCCGCCCGAGCTCTGCTGCTCAATACTTGCCGCCATCGTGGACTTTGTCTGTTCTGCCGCTGACACAGCTGCTGTTCCGGCTGCTTCCTTCGCTCCAAGTACCGCTGCATCTCCGGCCGCTGCCTTTGCTCCGAGTACCGCTGCATCTCCGGCTGCTGCCTTCGCTCCGAATACCGCTGCATCTCCGGCTGCCGCCTTCGCTCCGAGTACCGCTGCATCTCCGGCTGCTGTCTTTGCTCCCGTTACTGCTGCCTCGCCTGCCGTTGCCTGAGCGACCTGTTTCGCAGTATCTGCCACACCCGTTGCCAGAGAATCTGCCGCTCCGCCAAGCTGCGTTGTGATTGTGGTATCAAGCTGTGCTGCAACCGTCTGCTGTGCCTCTGCGATTTCATCCGCATGATTGGTCTGAATCTCTGCGATGGTCTCTGTAGGATGCTGCGCTGCAACCGACGCAAGTGCCGCTCCGTTAATCAGATTCTGCACATCCGCAGAAGATGTCAGAGATCCCTTCAGACCGTCCATCTTCGTGGTAATCTCCTGTGTTGCCTGATTCTTGATGGCTTCATACTGTCCGTTATCAAACTTTGCGCCTGCCTGCTGTGCAGCCTGATTCTTAATCGCTTCCGCCTGACCGTCCACTACTGCCTCTGCCTGTGTCTTAATCGCTTCTGCCTGCGCATCTACCACTGCAGATGCCTGACTCCTGATCGCTTCTGCCTGTGCATCTACCGTGGAAGATGCCTGATTTTTAATCGCTTCTGCCTGCGCATCTACCGCTGCGGATGCCCGGTTCTTGATCGCCTCTGCCTGTGCATCCACTGCGGACGATGCCTGTGTCTGCATCGCTGCCTTCTCCTGATCGGTGAAGGAAGTCTTTAAAGTATTGTCTAACAGTTCTACGCCGTCCGCAATCGTTGCCGCACTGCTGTTCAATGTGCCGACACCGTTAGATAATGTCGGAATGCTGTCGGAAAGCTGCGTGATACCGCTTGCGATTTTTCCCGCTCCGTCCGTGTATGCATGAACGCCGGACTGCAGGGTGCCAACGCCGTCCTTAAAGTCGCCCATCTTGGACTTCAAGGTGTCTACGCCGTCTGCCAGTTCTGCGGAACCGTCGGTCAGCTGATCCATCGCGTCTGCGAGAGTATCAAATACCTCATCCAGCTTCGAGGTGTCATTGTCACTGTCGGCGCTGATGAAGTTCGTTGCATTCATAACCACCGTCATCGTGGTATCAAGCTTGAAGTTCTCAACCTTTGCCTTTACCTCAACGTAATCCGGAATGGTGACATCCCCGTCGAAATCGTCATCCTTTACGTTCAGGCTTTCCTTCAGTCCCGGAAGTGCATAGCCAACCACGACATTGTTGCTTCCGTCGGAGATCACCTTACCGTTTTCCACCTCGATATCCGAGAATTCATCTCCGAGGATCATGCCGCTGACTGCCATAAACGGTACATAGATGTCTTCGTCTTTTCCGTCAATCTTCGCTGTCACTTTCTGGTTGTTCGTGTAGTCGAACCGGATCGTAACCTCACCGGATTTTCCGGCAAGCTCCTCCGGTGTCACTTCCTTGCCGTCCAGATAGTAGGTCAGCTTCTGTGTCACCGGCAGCTCGCTCTCTGACGTTCCCTGGTAGAAAATGTCATTGCCGTCTGCCTGCCATGTCACTTTATTGCCGCTTTGTGTAAAGGTCTCATCGCCTTTTACATTTTCAATATCTTTTAATGTGGACGCATCTTCCAGCGTATCCTTGTCATCGTTGTTGATCAGATGATCGGAGACAATGATTTTCTGCTCCTTGCCGGTATTGTCGGCGATGACATATACTGTCTCTTCTTTTCCGATCTCTTTCTCGCTTACTTTGCTTCCGTTATCCAGCAGATCCTTTAAGCTGCTCTCGGCATCTTCCGTATCTTCCGCCTCCTCAGAAACTTCCGTCTCCTCCACGGTCTCTGTGGCAGCGCTGCCTGCCTTTGCCGCATTCACACTGTAGACGGAGGAACCTGTTGCAACAAGCGTAACGACCAGGACTCCGGCAATAATGCGGATTGCATATCTATTTTTGAATTTTGATTTTAACTCTGGTAATTTCATGGTTTTTACCTTCCTTTCCCGTTACTGTACCGATACATTGTTTTCCGACACATTCACCGTCGTGCCCTTTTTATTGCGAAATCCCATGCTCGTCGCACAGATCAGTTTATCAAAAATCATAAACATGGACGGCAGAATGAAAATAACGACAAACATACTGATGATTGCTCCGCGTGCCATCAGAATACACAGGGAACTGATCATATCAATATTGGAATACATGCCGACACCGAAGGTCGCTGCAAAGAAGCTGAGCGCACTGACAATGATCGACTGGATGGAGCTGCGGAGTGCCGTCGCAATCGCTTCCTTCTTGTCCGCCCCGTTGTAGCGAAGCTTCTTGTACTTTGTTGTCATGAGAATCGCATAATCGACCGTCGCGCCGAGCTGAATCGTACCGATGACGATAGAAGCGATAAACGGCAGCGTCGTGTGCGTATATGCCGGAATACCCATGTTGATAAAAATGGCGAACTCAATGACCGCCACCAGAATGACCGGCAGTGACACTGACTTAAATACCAGTGCGATAATCACGAAAATTGCACCGATCGACACGATGCTGACTGTCTTAAAGTCCTGATCTGTGATCTCAATCAGATCCTTCGTACACGGTGCCTCACCGATTAACATGGCAGAGGAATCATATTTTTTGATGATATTGTTGATCTCCTCGCACTGCGCGTTCACTTCATCAGAAGCAACCGCATATTCCGAGCCGACCACCATCATCTGATAATCGCCGTTGATCAAGACGTCTTTTACGTCATCCGGGATAAACTCCCTCGGGATGCCTGGTCCTACCAGCGAGTCAAAGCCAAGCGCCATCTTCACGCCATCCACCTTGCTGATCTCATCCAACATTGCGCTGGCATCTTTTGCGGAGAGACTGCTGTCCGCAATGATCATGTGCGTCGCACCCATCTCAAAGTCTTCGTTTAACTTATCGTTCGCAGTAATACTGCTTAAGCTCTTCGGCAGTGTTCCCGCAAGATCGTAATACACATCCGTGTGTGTGTAGCCGTAGATTGCCGGGCCCAACACCACCAGAAATACGATCAGGAATACGCCGTAATGGCGCACGATCCAGTCTGCAATCCGTCCCAGATCCGGGATGATAACCTTGTGCTTCGTCTTCTCGATCGCCTTGTCAAATACAAGCAGCAGCGACGGCAGCACCGTAACGCAGCAGATAACGCCGAGAACAACACCCTTTGCCATGACAATTCCAAGATCCATACCAAGTGTAAAGCTCATGAAACACAGTGCCACGAAACCAGCCACCGTCGTGATGGAGCTTCCGACCACCGATGTGATCGTATTAGAAATCGCATGCGCCATCGCACGTTTTTTATCTCCCTGAAAACGCCCCTGCTGCTCTTCGTAACTGTGCCAGAGGAAAATGGAATAATCCATCGTCACACCCAGCTGTAAGACCGCCGCGAGCGCCTGTGTCACATAGGAAATCTCTCCCTTGAAAACATTGGTACCCAGATTGTATACAATCGCCATTCCGATACTGAGCAAAAAGAAAATCGGTGCCAGAGCCGAATCCATCGTAAGTGACAGGACAATGACTGCCAGTACAACCGCAATCAGCACATAGACCGGGGTCTCCTTGTTCGACAGATTCTTGATATCTGTAACCACTGCCGACATACCGCTGATATAGCACTGATCTTTTACCACACCGCGCAGTTCCTCAATCGCATCCATCGTCTCGTCCGCGGACATCGATGTATCGTATAACACTGCGAGCAAGGTGCTGTCCTTCTCATCATTATTAAAGAAATCATAGATCTCATCCGGCAGCATCTCCATCGGAATGCTGATGTCCGCCAGTGAATCGTACCAGATCACTGATTTTACGTGAGGAACTTCCTCCATCTGCTCCCGCATTGCAGATATGTCCTTCGCGTCCATACCCTCCACTACACAAAACGAGAATGCTCCCGTTCCAAACTCGTCAAGCAGGAGATCCTGCCCCTTCATCGTCTCAATCTCTTCCGGCAGATATGTCAGGATATCATAATTCACTCTCGTGTTAAAATATCCGATTGCCGACGGTATCAATAAGAAAATACTGAGAATCAAAATCGGTATTCGCAGCTTGACGACCGCTTTTCCAAATTTAATCATGGTCCCTCTCTCCTTTCCATAAAAGCATTGTATAAAAAAAAGACTGAATATGAAAATATTCAATCTTTTCTCCGTGTATCGGGTTATTATACACTCGACCCGAAATGTATAACTATCTATACATTTATATTCATTTGTATTCTGTCCGCAATTACAGTTCTGTCAGAATATCCGTCATCGACCGCTTGATCATGTAATTATAGATTTCTGCAAGTTCCTTGGATGAAATCGTCATTCCGGACTTGATCCAGGTGATCACCACATAGCACATGGACTGTGCATAATACTCCGCGATACGCTCTGGTGTCAGCCACACGTACCGGCTTTTTCTGCCCTCTGCCTGTCCTTTGATGACCTGTAGCAGCACGCGCTCCACACAGCTTTGTGCAATGCTGCCGAATGAATTCTGTCCTTCCAGCCGGCTTGCCTTCGTGTAGAACTCCTTCTCACGCTCGATCCCGCTGAACAGAAGCACCAGCGCCTCGTTGATCATCCCGTTCTGGATCAGCGGTTCCACCGGTTCCAGCAGTTCCTTGTCGATAATCCACTCCAGCAGATCATATTTGTCCTGAAAATGATTGTAAAATGTCGGGCGGATCACGCCCGCCTTATCTGTAATCTCTTTGATTGTAATCTTCTCTATCGGCTGCTTTAACGCCAGTTCCTTAAAGCTCTCTGCCAAAAGTGTATCAATCGCACTCTTTCCCTGTCCAGTCATAACTCCCTCTCGCCCCAGGTGCTCTATCGCACTATGAGTCTCCCAACAGTTACCGCCCTCGCTTTTTCATCGTCACGCATGTTCAACATCTCTCCCGTCTCCACAACGCGCACCAGCGGACGCAGCGGGAAATTCTCAAAATTCCGTGCCACCACCGCATGCTGCCCGTTGGACAGTTCGACTTCGCAGCCGATCGGATACGCCGCCACTTTCCTTGCGAACACAGCCACAATATCCGGGTCAAACCAGCGGTCGCCCAGCGCCATCACATATTCTAACGCCTCCGACGGCGACAGTGATTTCTGTGCCGGAAACGCGGAAACCTTTGCGTCATAACAGTCTGCAATCCGGATAATGCGGGCAAACAGGTGAATCTCGCCGCCCTTTTTGCCAAGCGGATACCCTTCGCCGTTGTAGCACTCGTGATGCTCCATGATTCCCTCATACACATCCGCGGAAAATCGGCATGTCTCGCGCAGATATTCCGCACCGATCTTCGGATGGCTCCGATAGACCTCCTGCTCTTTTTCGCTGCGGTGCGCCTTACCTCCCCGCACGATGTCATGATCGATAAACCGCTTCCCAATGTCATGCAGCAGCGCCGCCGCTGCAAGCTGGCACAGCTCATCATGCGGAAGCCCCAGCCGTGCGCCGACTACCACAGAAAGGATGCCCACATGAATGGAATGGTAATAGATATAATCATCATAACTCTTGATGTCCATGATATTGCACATGATGTCTCCATTGCATATCACATCATCGACCACAGACTCCACCGTTTTGCGTAGCTTAAACTCCGCTTCCGACGGTTCCTGCTTCCGCATATCCGTGTGAAACAGATCATATACAATTTTCAGTGCCTGCCTCCGGACTTCCGGGCTGACAATCTGCTGTATCTCAATCCCCCTGGAAAACTCATCGTCCACGTAGACACCCGGGAACCCAAGGAATTCCAGATTTGAAATTTGTTCTTCTGTCAGCAGAATATGCCTTCCCAGAAGAAGTCTTCCCGCCCCGTCATAAATGTCCTGCCCCAGTGCCATTCCCGGCGTCAGTCTGCTCGTCGGTAAATAACGCATTTGTGCTTCCTTTCCGCTAAATTATTATTATTTTAGCGCTTTTACTCATCAAATTCAACCGTAACAAAATATCCCTTCGGGGTCTCTTTGACGTCTACCACTGTGCCTTCCCGCGACTTGATGCGCTGGCTTACCACATAGTTCGCCGACATCGCGTACGCCTTGCCCAGTGTATAGTAATAGGAATTGGGCAGCTTCCCCTCTGTAATCGGAAGCACATCGCCGACCTCAAGCAGTCCGGTGCGCTCCATTTTAAACTCTTCTCTCCGCATGAAAATATCCCTGTTTCTATGGCTTTTCTATGTGTTTTCCACTATTGCCATGCATTTTTCATTATAGTATAATAATTCTGAATTCTCAAGATGTTTTCATTTACCATATACAAAGGAGCCTTATGAGCGATCAAACTGTTCTCATCGATCAATTCCTGTCATCCGTCATCGGCACGATTCACCCGGACGAAATCTTTGATTCTATTATAGACACAGCCGTCCGTCTGCTGTCTCCGGACGGTCTGCTACTCACGATCCGTGACGATGTCAGTCCTTCCTACCACGTCACGCGCAGTTTTGGCGATATCTCCTGGGAAAAAGATTCTTTTCTCGATTCGAGCATTCTTTTAGAGCAGCTGTTAAACGCCGACAGCTACATTCCGTTTATGCCGGGCGCAGGTCTGCCGACCGCGCTTGACGGCGTTTCCAGCCATACACGCAGCTGGCTGATCCGGCAGAATATCATCGGTGTCTATTGTCTGAAGTACAACCGGGCACTGATCGGCTTTCTCTTCATCGCGCTGCACAATCACATGCCACTGTCTGCAGATCAGGTGTCCGCACTGTGCAAGATCGGCTTTTATGCCACCCACGCACTGCGCAACGCGAATCTCTACATGAACGCCTACCGGGCCTCCATCACGGATGATCTGACGGCGCTCTACAACCGCAAGCATGCGTTTGAGATGATTGATGAGCTCTGCCTCTCCGGTACGCCGTGCTCTTTAATCATGCTCGATATCGATGATTTCAAGCTTTACAACGAACTTTACGGCTCCAAAGAGGGCGATCACTTAATCCAGCGCTGTGCCAAGATCATTCTCTCTGCTCTGGATGCGGACGACATGGCATTCCGTTTCGGTGTAGACGAATTTCTCATCTTAAAACGCGGCAGTGATGCCGCAGCCGCCAAAGCGTTTACCCAGTCTCTCGTGGAAGTTCTGACAAAAGGCAGCATGCCCGACATGGTGTGGGAAATTACCATCACCTGCGGCATCTCCGTGTTTCCGGATATTTCTGCCGACGGCAGAGAGTTGATCCACAATGTCGAGCAGGCTGTCTATTTTGGAAAGCTTGATGGGAAAGGCCATCTCATCGTTTACCGCAAAGGTCTTGAGAACCGCTCCCAGAATCCGGATATCCGCACCGCCTACGAGCGGGTGGCGCCGACCATCTATGCGCTGACCGCCGCCATCGACGCCAAGGATAATTTTACGTTCATCCATTCCATGAATGTCTCAAAATATGCGGTCATGCTCGCGGAAGCGCTTCATATGACCGACAATGATATCGAGGTGGTACGGGTCGCAGGCATGCTTCACGACATCGGCAAGATCAGCATCCCCGAGCACATTTTAAAGAAAACCGAGGGGCTGACGCCGGAGGAATACGCAATCATGAAAACGCATGTGGAGAATTCCATCAAGATGATCCGTTACCTTCCGAACATGGATTACGTGATCCCTGCAGTTGTCGCCCACCACGAGCGCTATGACGGAACCGGTTATCACCGCGGATTAAAAGGAACGGAAATTCCCCTCATGGGACGTATCTTAACCATTGCAGACTGCTTTGCCGCGATGACGGCCAGCCGCCCCTACAAGCAGGAATGCTCGATCGACTACGCGGCAGGTGAACTAAAAAAGAACAGCGGCACGCAGTTCGATCCCGAACTGGTGCCGGTGTTTCTGTCCCTCATAGAGGACGGAAAGATTGCGGGGTGAAAATCCGCACCAGGTACACGTCTGCCTTTCAGTGATAAGTAATATTATAGGAAGCACACATCGTGGGATTTCAGCTGGAAATACAGCTGGATATTCGGTTCATAAAATGTGGCATTTCTAACCAGCCGGATGTTTGCATCCACGATGAATAAAAAATATTCCATCGTTTATAGCAGCTTAACAGGTAATACCAAGGTGCTGGCTGATGCAATCCACGGGGCATTACCTCAGGATGAATGTGAGTATTTCGGTGTGTCCGACACAGTGATCCCTTCTTCCGAACTGCTCTATCATTGACGCAAGCAATGTTATCGTCGGAGAGTATATGTGTCAGGGCAGAATGCCGCAGTCTGTCTGGGAACGCTACTTGAAAATGAAGGAAGCTCCTGCTCATCCGGCAAATCTTGATGTATTGATCCAGAATTTTGACTGTGCATTGTCTCACCCTGATGCCAATGATCTGGAAAAACTGAAAGAAGCCGTTATGGATCCATCCTTCTGATAAGACCATAAAATAAGGCAGCCCCGCATAGCTGAGTCTGCCTTACTCTCTTTATTTAACGTTGATGCCACTGACATATTGCTGCAGAAACTGTTTCTTTCCACATGGTCTTCCAAAATAATATCCCTGCAGATAATCAACCTTCATTTCTTTCATTTTCAGAAGCCATTCTTTTTCCTCGATGCCTTCTGCGCATATCCTGACGTTAATACTATGTACCATGGGGATGATATTTTTATATAATTCATAATCCCTGTCACTGTTCATCGCCTTGGCAGTAAAATCCCTATCCATTTTCACGTAACTTGGATTCATATCACGGATACAATGAAGATTCGAATATCCTGTTCCAAAATCATCGATCACAAAGGGAATCCTGTTCTTGTCCAGAGTTTTACGGAATTTACAGAACGAAGGTGTCATATCCATAAATCCGCTTTCTGTCATTTCAACACATAAGCATTCCGTCTGTAATGAATATTTTTGAATTGCATCCAGAATATCCCGCTCCACATTGCCTTGCAGGATCTGAACATAGGATACATTTACATTCATCCGGAAGTCAGGAATATATTTCTGCATTTCACAGCACATTGCTGCAGCTTCGTTCAAAATATATCTTCCAGCTGGAATGATCAATCCGGTCTCTTCCAATAATGGGATAAACTCCATCGGTGAAACAAACTCCCGCCCTTCTTCCGTTATCATGGAAAAACGCATCAGTGCCTCTGCTCCAATTATCTGTTCGGACTGACAGTCCACGATCGGCTGGTAGTATACTTCAAAGCCATCATAATGGTTCACAATAGCATTACGAAGTGTTGCTATGATTCTTCCTTTTCGTAAAAAGACCTCATAGTCATCCTGGTCAAAAATATAGAATCCATTTTTACCCATGCTTTTTGCCTGTTTCAAGGCAAATTCAAACTTTTTGCGGCATTCTTCGGTTCCCTCGCAAAATGTTGCTGCATCTATAACACCAATAGAAATAGAAAATATAGCTTCATAATTTTCGGCTACTATGAAATTATGAAGTTTATCTGTAATCTTTTCTTTCAGTGCCACAGCGTCTTCTGCGGAGGAAGCTTCCAGATCCACGATCACATACTGATCCGCTACCAGATGGTAAATTCTCTGCTTGTCTGAAAGGCATTCCTTCATACAGCCGGCTACGCTTTTCAGGATATAATTACCATAATCAGCTCCCTTGGAGCTATTGATCGCTCCAAAATCATCAATTCCTATATGCATAAAAAATCCCTTGGTAATGGGTTCTTTTTGTGCATGCAGGTAAGCAAGGAATTCCGGACCGCCAAGCAGTCCTGTGACATTATCGGCTCTTCTCCTGTTGCCGGTCTCATTCAGACACCCGACCAGATACTCTGCCTTTCCCTGCTGATCATTGATCACGATACCACGGCAGTTAATCCAGACCGGCATACCTTCTTTATCAAGCCACCTGTAATGAAGATTATGTACCTTTTCTCTTCCTTCGCATATATCCGCAAGATGCTTTGCAAGCATCCTGCGGTCTTCCTCATATACTACCTTCATAACTTCATTTGCAGCATCTGTCAGAACATTTTTCGACATATTAAAGCGTTTCACAGCTGACTGTGAAATCTCAAAGATATTATTCTGCAGATCAAATATATACAGGTAATCATCCATACATTCTGTAATGATCTCAAATAATATTTCTGCTGTCTGCTCTCCAAACACACTAAATATATCATTAATCACAACAAGAACCTTCCTTCCGACAACTTCACTCTATTCCTGCCATTTTCTAGAATAGCTTAAAGATATTCACGCGGTCACGCATCTTGGCTGCTCCCTCTGCCAGATTAATACTGATCGCAGTATTCTCTTCTGAGGATGCTGCATTGCCCTGTACCACACTGGACAGCTGTTCAATTCCCTGACCGATCTGTCCCAGGGACTCTGCCTGGGAGTTCGCTTTCTCCATGGTGTTCTGTGCAATCTCTGCAAAGGACTCCATATCTGCAATGATCTGATTAAATGCGTCTGCTGTTGTTCTTGTGATCGTATTGCCCTTTTCGATTTCCACTAAGGTCTTATCGATCAAATCTCTCGTATTCACAGCCGACTTCGCACTATCCGCTGCCAGCTTGCCGATCTGATCTGCCACTACTGCAAAGCCTTTTCCTGCTTCTCCTGCTCTGGCAGCTTCAATGGAAGCATTCAGGGATAACAGGTTGGTCTGGGATGCAATATCCTCGATATCTGTGATAATATTACCGATCTCCTTGGAGATTTCTGTAATGTACTCCATTTCCGTGAGCAGATCGTTCATTTTTTCTTTTTCTTCGTTCGCTTTATTTGCAGAGGCTTTTACACGTGCAGATGCGCTCTGTGTTTCCTTCGCTGTATCTTCTGCCAGATCCACGACCGCATCAATGGTGGCATTCAATTCCTCGATGACTCCTGCCTGCTCTGTTGCACCGTCCGCCAGGGATTTTGATGCATTTTCCACCTCGGATGAATTCGATGATACCTGTTCTGCCAGATTGCTGATCTCGGTCAGGGTACTGTTAAACCGTTTCAGAATATACAGCAGTGATGTCTTCAATTCCGAGAAATCGCCTAGGAAATCTGTAATATCATCACCATTTCTGGTCAGGTCACCCTGCGCTATTGCCTTTACCTCCACAGAGATCTCGCTGACATAATCTGCCAGAATACCCATGGCTTCTTTCAGATTCCTGATGGTATCGCCAAACTCATCCTCAGACTCATAGGTAAGCATTTCTACATTAGACAGTTCGCCCTTACGCAGGCTGGCAACTGCTGCCTCTATCTGTTCTACCGGCTCTGTAATGGAATTGGTAATGATCCCTCCGATCAGTGTCGTCACTACAGCAATCGCAAGACCCGCTGCCACGATCACAATAAATATGATTACAGTGCATACATTAGCCATGGTCTTTGCCTGATCTAATTCTACCTGGAACTTTTCACATAATGTAGTTAATTTCTCAGCAAAAGCCTTATATTCTTCATACACCTCTCCGTTCATCAGCTTCGATGCTTCCTGCTGTTTACCTTCACGGCTCAACTGCAGAATTTCATCTGAAGCAGCCCTGTATTTTTCCCATGCAGCGTTTGCTACATCATAATCATCCCGTCCTTTTTGAGCTTTGCTGTCTGCAGAAATTATTGCATCCAGCTTCGCACCGGTATCCTCGATCTGACTCTCCAGCTTCGTGATTTCTTCTTCGCAGGAGTTCATGACTGCTGCATCTGATTCTACCAGATGCTGATACTGTTTGATTCTGTATTTCGCAGTCATTGTCTCTAAATCCTGCAGATATTCCAATGACGGAGACCAGACCTCCGTGATCTTCTCTATATTTAAACGGATCACTAATGTCGAGATCAGTGCCACCAATACTAAAAATAATGTCATAACAAGCACTGTCATTCGATATACTTTTAATTTTCCTGCAACCTTTAAGTTAGTTATACGCTTTTTGATCTTTTCCATGATAGTTTTCCCTTCCTTTGTAAATTATTGTTCTTTTTATCACGTATATCTATCCATATATAGTACTAAGATAGCATACTTTATTGGAAAAATCTATTACTAAAGTATTAAATTACTCAAACTTCGCACATTAAAATGTGCCTATGCACCTTGAAAATTCAATAATAACTGGCATAAAAATAGCATGAAACCAATGGTTTTGGTATAATTGAGTTGCCAAAAAAACAATTACAAACCGGAGATTCATGCTATGAATAAAAGTATAACACAAGCGCCTCAAAATGATAAGCAGATTTCTAAATCTATCAAACGATTTTTTACAAGGTTTCATATTTCCTCAGCCTTGAAAGCTGCCAATGCCTATAAAAGGAAAGGCACTCCGGTAACGGAGATTTTTCAATACATGTTTCTGCTGATTTTCTCCAACAGAAGTATGTATATGAGTCTGCTTACAGGAAAAAACACACCTAATTTTGCAAAAGCTACCTTAACTTGAGCAGAGAATGTAATTCTCTGTCCTATGATGCAATGACTGTGCATACCGCAGTTGTTTTCACCCGATATATGATGCTGTCACTGGAAAGCCGGGAATCCAATGATAACCGGTCACTTGGGGAGCTCTTTTTATACTTTTCTGACGAAATGTCTGATATCACATGGATACAGGCTTTTCAAATGCTGCTTCAAATGTTCAGAACAATGCTTTCAGATAACACTGAACTTTCAGACGAAAAAATCAATGAATTGGCGAATGCATTTATGGATGCACTTCCTACTATGATGAAAATACGACTGCAGGCTGCATAAAGGCTGAACACTGACAACTGAATAACTGCCAGATATTGAATTTTCAAGGTGCATAGCTAAAATTTATGTGCGAAGTTTGAGTTTTATAATTAAAAAAGAGAATGAAGGAAAAAGTAGGAAACAAGCCAAAATAGCCGGTTTAAATAAGTTTTTGCAAATCTATTATGCAAGAGTGATGGAAATATATAAGAATATAGCATAGTTGCATAAGAAAAAAGCCTGAATAATCAGGCCTATTTCTTATGCAAAAAAAATTAAAAATTGTGTTGACATCTCTTAACAAATCTAAAAAGTCCGCCCATTGTCTCCGGTGTGCCGGACATGCACCCGTTGGATTGTCCAAACGTGGAAGAGACGCTATCTTATATCTCTTTATAGTCTACATCCACGGCTTCCGCTTCCTGCTTCATCATCTTTGCCGCATGCACGGCGCGGTTTGCCACCCACAGATCCGAGATACCGTCATAGATCAGGGCAATTCCGATAAACTGCAGTGCCAGCTTTACCATGCCGAACGCATTCACGATACAGAGCACACCGAACACCAGGCTGACCGCTGCAATGATTAACATGCTCCACCATTTCTCATAACCGTTGCGCTTCGTTTCTATCGCAAGCTTCAGATCCTGGATTCCATGTACGCAGAGGATCACGCCGATCACAATCGGGATCAGGCTCACAATGCTCTCCGGGCGCAGGAAAATCCAGATTCCGATTAACAATACAATCAGTCCCAATGCTCCCGCAAACGGATGAATACTGCGGTTCATAAAATAGGATGCGATGTCGACGCCTCCCATAATGATCAAGCCAACGGCAAGGATTTTGCAGAAAACATCAATCGTCTCCGCCGGCCATACCAGAAGCACAATGCCAAGTGCAATGCAAAGCAGCGCCGAGACTATGATGTCTGCCTTGATCCGCTTTAATGTTTCTTTCATATCACATACCTCTCTGTCACTTTTTCTGCATTATACTCTATTCAATCCACAGTTTCAAGAAACAATGCGGCGGCTTTGTCTATTCCCATTCAGCCCGGTCTGTCCCGCTTGACTTTTTTTCACAATTCCACTAGACTATGGGCACAATGAATCATATGTCCCGCCGCAGTGCAATCCACGCGGAGCGTTTTTCCTTCACAGGACATATTTTCCGGAAAGAAACAAAGGAGTGAATATTTTATGGGAAAAGAAGTAAAGACGAATGCTATGCGCATTCTTGATAAAAATAAGATTCCGTACGAAATTTTAAATTATGAGTGTGGAGAATTTATCGACGGACTGCACACCGCCGAGGCGACCGGCGCCCCGGTGGAACAGTCCTTCAAGACTCTGGTGATGCAGGGAAAAAGCAGGCAATACTATGTGTTCGTCATCCCCATTGCGGACGAGGTGGACTTAAAAGCCGCCGCCAGAGCCGTCGGCGAAAAATCCGTGGAGATGATTCACGTCAAAGACATCACTGCCATCACGGGTTATGTCCGCGGCGGCTGCTCTCCTCTGGGCATGAAAAAGCAGTTCCCGACCATCGTGCACGAGAGCGCGGCGGCTTTTGACAAGATCTACATCAGCGGCGGACGCATCGGCACCTCCATCACGGTCAATCCGGATTCCCTGCTTACCGTGGTGCGCGGCCAGTATGCCGACGTCATCCGGCATGAGTAAGTTCTTCTTCCATCTCCTCTAAGATGTGGAGCAGATCACGTATCTGCCTTGGATTTCACTTCTACGGTCTTCTGTGCAATATCGGTCGTTCCCTTGGCACCTTCGTTCGTTGCCGTTGCAATTCCCTCCATCGCATCCAGCACGCCATCAATCGATGCCAGAAGCTCCTCGGATGTCGCGCTGAAATCGCTGATCAGTGCATCGATCTTTCCGGCATCCTGGTTATAAGCGTCTGCCACCTCATCAAACGTATCATAGCTCGCCACCACATCATTTCCAACAAAGGCAAGCAGCTGCTCCGCATCAGAAGAAAGCTGTGCCACAGAAGATGTAACTTCCTCCGTCACCTTCTGTATCTGGGCAACCTGAAAAGATCTGCTCAGTGAAAACGCCATATACAGACAGACCGCCATGACAATCACAATCAGCAGACTGCCCGTTCCGATAATCGCGATCAGTGCCGTTTTTACATTCTCCCGCATTGCCTGCGTTTCTTTCTCAACAGTCTCATCGATATAGTCAATATAGTTTCCCGTTCCGACAACCCAGCCAAACGGCTCAAATGCCCTGCTGTAGGATCTCTTCGGAGAAGATTCCGTCTCACCTTCTTTCGGGAATACATAATCCGTATATCCGCCGTCCGGTTTCTGCCCGACGCGGATAATCTCTTTTACCATCTGGTAACCATCCGCATCCTTCGTCTCCATGCGCTTCGTCCCTTCCGTCGCGCTTCCAAGCAGAACCACATTCTCTCCATCATAGGTATCTGCCCAGAAGTATCCGCCGTCCCCGTACCTGAGTTCCCGCAGCAGATCTGCACCGCGTGTTTCCGCTTCCTCATAGGAATAATCATCTTCTAACGTACACTCACATTTTTCATACCTATCCGACTCCTTCCTGTGCTTACTTCTTTTATTATCGTATATTCCCCACTAATCGTCTATATTTGTTAATAATTTAGCAATCTATTCATGTTTTTTGTCAATATTGCATATATGTAAAAACGCAGGACTCCTCTTTTACAATCACAGAAGTCTGTCTAAAGACATTCACCCGCAACGCAGTTACACTAAAGCCACAAACGGTGAGCGGCACATCAGACCGCCACTCATACAACCAGAGGGGAACCGGGTGGGGCCGGTTTCCACACTAAGAAAATGGAGGGACTTTACATGGCAAAGTACATCATGGCACTCGATGCCGGAACCACCAGCAACCGCTGCATACTTTTCAATGAGAAGGGTGAAATGTGCAGCGTTGCCCAGAAAGAATTTACACAGTATTTCCCGAAGCCGGGCTGGGTAGAGCACGACGCGGAGGAGATCTGGTCCACACAGCTTGAAGTTGCCAAGGAGGCAATGGCAAATGTGGGCGCGACTGCAGCCGATATCGGGGCAATCGGAATTACCAATCAGCGCGAGACCACCATCGTATGGGATAAGAACACCGGCGAACCGATTCATCACGCGATCGTATGGCAGTGCCGCCGTACTTCCGAATACTGCGATTCCTTAAAAGCCAAGGGACTGGTTGATACCTTCCGCCAGAAGACAGGACTGGTGATCGACGCCTACTTCTCCGGAACGAAATTAAAATGGCTGCTCGACAACGTTGAAGGCGCCAGAGAGAGAGCCGAGAGAGGCGAGCTGCTCTTCGGAACCGTGGAGACATGGCTGATCTGGAAACTGACACAGGGTCAGGTTCACGTAACTGATTACTCCAACGCTTCCAGAACCTTGATGTTCAACATCAATACCCTGGAGTGGGATGAAGATATTTTAAAAGAACTGAATATTCCAAAATGTATGCTGCCGGAACCGAAGCCATCCAGCTGCGTGTACGGCGAAGCAAACCCGGTATTCTTCGGAGGCCCGATTCCGATTGCCGGTGCTGCCGGTGACCAACAGGCCGCTCTGTTCGGTCAGACCTGTTTCACCGCCGGTGAGGCAAAAAATACTTACGGAACCGGCTGTTTCTTACTTATGAACACCGGCGAAAAACCTGTATTCTCCAAGAACGGACTGGTTACCACGATCGCATGGGGTCTCGACGGAAAAGTAAACTACGCACTCGAGGGTTCCATCTTCGTTGCAGGTGCCTCCATCCAGTGGCTTCGCGATGAGATGCGCTTCATCGATTCCTCTCCGGATTCCGAATACATGGCAAGAAAAGTCAAAGACACCAACGGCTGCTACGTCGTGCCTGCTTTCACCGGTCTTGGTGCCCCGTACTGGGATCAATACGCACGTGGAACTATCGTAGGCATTACCCGCGGTGTGAATAAATACCATATTATCCGTGCAACCTTAGAGTCTCTCGCTTACCAGGTTAATGATGTATTGGCTGCAATGAAAGCAGATTCCGGTATTGATCTTGCAGCATTAAAGGTAGACGGCGGAGCAAGCGCAAACAATCTGCTCATGCAGATGCAGGCGGACATCAGCAATGCTCCGGTCAACCGTCCGATGTGCGTGGAGACCACAGCCATGGGTGCTGCCTATCTCGCCGGACTGGCAGTCGGCTACTGGGCAAGCAAAGAGGATGTTCTTCAGAACTGGGCAATCGACCGCACCTTCACACCGGAGATCACCGACGAGGAGCGTAACAAGAAAGTCCGCATGTGGAAGAAAGCCGTTACTTATTCGTTCAACTGGGCGAAGGAAGACTAACACACAATTTCATATCTAAGAGGGGGTATTTATTATGACACCATATATTGCAGAGTTTGTCGGCACCATGATCCTCATCCTGTTAGGTGACGGTGTTGTTGCCAATGTCAACCTGAACAAATCCGGCATGAAAGGTGCCGGTGCAGTCCAGATCACACTTGCCTGGGGTCTTGCCGTACTGGTTCCCGCCTTTATCTTCGGCGCGGCATCCGGCGCAAGCTTTAACCCGGCATTGACCATCGCGCTTGCTGCTGACGGCAGTTTTGCATGGAGCATGGTACCGGGATATATTGTGGCACAGCTGGCTGGTGCTTTCTGCGGCGCATGCCTTGTATATCTGCTGTTCAAAGATCAGTTTGACGCAACGGAAGACGCGTCAACGAAGCGCGGCGTGTTCTGTACGGCACCTGCAGTGCGCAACATCCCGCGCAATATCTTAAGCGAGGCTGTCGGCACTTTTGTACTCGTATTTGCCATCAAGGGTCTGGCACAGGTTCCGGATCTGGCGGACGGCACCGGAAAATTTCTCGTATTCGCCATTATCGTATCTGTCGGTATGTCTCTGGGCGGTCTGACCGGATATGCAATCAATCCGGCAAGAGATCTGGGGCCTCGTCTTGCACATGCAGTGCTTCCGATTCAGGGAAAAGGTTCCTCTGATTTCGGATACGGACTCGTTGTTCCGATCGTCGGACCGATCCTCGGCGCATTGGCTGCCGTGCTGGTATATGGACTTATTTTTTAAAACTATAGATTGAATGTCAGAGAAGAGAGCCAGGCAGAAAACACATCAGAAATGATGTATGATCTGCATGGCTCTTTTAAGGAGGAAAAACTATGTATGATGTAGTGATCATTGGTGCCGGCGTCTCTGGAAGCGCCTGTGCACGTGAACTTTCCAGATACAATCTCTCCATTTGTGTTGTGGAAAAAGAGGAGGACGTCTGCTGCGGCACTTCCAAAGCCAACAGCGCCATCGTCCACTCCGGTATCGACTGTAAACCCGGAACCCTGATGTCAGAGATGAACGTCCGGGGAAATGAACTGATGGAACCGCTCTCCAAAGAGCTGGATTTTGAATTCCGCAGAAACGGTTCCCTGATCGTCTGCTTCTCCGAGGAGGACCGCCCGAAGCTGGAAGCCCTCTACGAGCAGGGCATTTCCAACAAAATCCCGGATATCCGGATCTTAGATGCACACGAAGTTCATGAGATGGAGCCGAACCTCTCCGAGGAAGTCGTCGCTGCCATCTACTGTCCGACCGGCGGCATTGTCTGCCCGTTCGGTTTGAACATTGCACTCGCAGAAAATGCTGCCACAAACGGCGTCGAATTCCGTTTTAACACAGAAGTGACAGACATCTGCCGCAAGGACGACGGCTATCAACTCTCCACCAACCGCGGTTACATCCTGACCCGCTGCGTGGTAAACGCTGCCGGTGTGTATGCAGATGTTTTTCACAACATGGTCAGCAGCAAGAAGATCCACATTACCCCGCGTCGCGGCGAATACTGCCTGCTCGACAAAACAACCGGCGGTCTGGTCGACAAGACCATCTTCCAGCTTCCGGGCAAATACGGCAAGGGCATTCTTGTAACCCCGACGGTTCACGGCAATACGCTGATCGGCCCTACCGCAGACGATCACGACGATAAGGAGGCAACCAACACCACCCGCCAGGGACTTGACCATGTCTGCAGCGCAGCAAGACGCTCCGTGCCTTCCGTTCCGGTCCGTCAGGTAATCACGTCCTTCGCCGGAAACCGCGCCCATGAGGACAACCATGAATTCATTATTGAAGAGTTGGCGGATGCTCCACACTTTGTCGACTGCTCCGGCATCGAATCTCCGGGACTCACCAGTTCCCCGGCGATCGGCGAGCGCGTAGCGCAGATTGTATCCGGACTGCTTCACGCACAGAAAAACCCGGCATGGAACGGCAGCCGAAAGGGCGTTCTCAATCCGAAAACACTCTCCGAGGAAGATTATGCGGCGCTTATCCGCGAAAATCCAGCTTACGGAAATATTATCTGCCGCTGTGAGATGATTACCGAGGGAGAAATCTTAGACGCCATTCACCGTCCGCTTGGCGCACGGTCATTAGACGGCGTCAAGCGCCGTACCCGTGCAGGCATGGGACGCTGCCAGGCAGGTTTCTGCTCGCCGCGCACCATGGAAATCCTGGCGCGTGAGCTTGGTATCTCCCAGCTTGAAATCACGAAAAACGGCGGCTCATCCAACATGGTCGTCGGTCTGAGCAAAGACAGAACCTGAAGGAAAAAGGAGGATTATTATGACTTCATATGATATTGTGATCGTCGGCGGAGGTCCCGCCGGTCTTGCGGCAGCCGTTTCCGCCAAAAATAACGGCATCGACCGGATCCTGATTCTCGAGCGCGACCGCGAACTCGGCGGCATCTTAAATCAGTGCATCCACAACGGTTTCGGTCTTCACACCTTTAAGGAGGAGCTGACCGGCCCGGAATATGCCAGACGCTTTATCAATCAGGCTCTCGATCTGAACATCGAATACCGTCTGAACACGATGGTGATGGATATTTCTCTGGCAGAAGGCTCTTCCGATAAGATCGTGACGGCTATGAACCGCACCGACGGGCTGTTCCACATTAACGCAAAGACCGTGATTCTTGCCATGGGCTGCCGCGAGCGTTCCCGCGGAGCTTTAAATATCCCGGGCTACCGTCCTGCAGGCATCTACTCTGCCGGAACCGCGCAGCGCCTGGTGAACATCGAGGGCTTTATGCCGGGACGCAAGGTTGTGATCCTCGGCTCCGGAGACATCGGCCTCATCATGGCACGCCGTATGACCTTAGAGGGCGCCGAAGTCAAAGTCGTCGCCGAGCTGATGCCTTATTCCGGCGGTCTGAAACGAAACATTGTACAGTGTCTGGACGATTTCGGTATTCCGTTAAAGCTGAGCCATACTGTCGTTGACATCCGCGGCAAAGAGCGCGTGGAGGGAATCACACTGGCACAGGTGGATGAACACAACAAGCCGATTCCCGGCACGGAGGAAGACTACGAATGCGACACACTGCTGCTCTCCTGCGGTCTGATTCCGGAAAATGAGATTTCCCGCTCTATGGGCGTCGAGCTAAATCCGGTCACCTCCGGTCCTTCTGTCAACGAAAGCCTTGAGACAAATATTCCGGGCGTTTTCGCCTGCGGTAATGTTCTTCACGTTCATGATCTCGTGGACTATGTATCCGAGGAAGCCGGCGTTGCCGGAAAGAACGCCGCAAAATATATCAAGTGCGGGGGCGATCATGCTGATTCCGGCAAAGAGATCCCCATCGTCGCAACCGACGGTGTCCGCTATACCGTTCCAAAAACGCTGCATGTCGCCAATATGGACGACGAGCTGACCGTGCGTTTCCGCGTCGGCGGTGTATACAAGAACTGTTATATTTCCACCTACTTAAACGACCAGCGGATCATCTGCCGCAAGCGTCCTGTCATGGCTCCCGGCGAGATGGAGCAGGTAAAGCTGCAGAAGTCCGTTCTGGAAGCAATGAGTGACCTGGATCACATTACCATCAAAATAGAAGAGGAGGCGTAACACATGGAAACAAGAAATCTTACATGCATCGGCTGCCCGCTGGGCTGTGCCATCACAGTTACCATGGATGGCGGAAATGTTGTCTCCATCACCGGAAATACCTGCAAGCGCGGCTCTGACTATGCCGCAAAGGAAGTCACACATCCGACGCGCATCGTCACAAGCACCGTCTGTGTCCGCGGCGGCTCCATCCCGATGGTATCCGTCAAGACCGCACAGGATATTCCCAAAGAAAAGATCTTCGAGATCATGAAATATATCAACGCGCTGACGGTGACGGCTCCGGTACACATCGGAGATGTCCTGCTGAAAGATATTGCAGGAACCGGCGTCGACCTGATCGCCACCAAAGAAGTTCTCTCTTAGAACCGCAGATGCAGCTGCAAAAGTAAAAAAGTGCCGGTAAGCCAGACCAGCTTACCGGTACTTTTTAATTTTGTCAGAATAGCATTACAATACTGCGGTGCGCGGGAGCAATACGGCAAGCCCCGCGTCCGGTTTTGCAATCGCCCGCATCATAAACTGCACATCCCGCTTTACCTGTTCCCCCGATAACGTTTTTCTGTAATATACAAAATCAATCATATAGTAGCAGATGGATGTGGAAAGAAAGCTCGTCACCGCCTCCAGTTCCTCGGGATGCTTTTCAAACATGCCCGGATTCTCGCCAAGCAGCAGACGGCGCACCTGCGCATCCAACGCCATGCGTACACCACGCACGATCATCGGCCACGCGAGCTCGTTCGCCAGCTTCTCATAAAAGCTGCGCTCCCTCTGCAGCACCTCCATCAGATCGCATGCCCACTTTTCCATACTGTCATACTGTCCCTGCAGCTGATCCTTAAAGTCATTACAGCCGATCCACTCCAGCACATCATAAATATCCTTAAAATGATAATAAAAACTCTGGCGGCTCATCCCCGTTGCCTCCATGATGTCCCCGATCGTAATTTTGGATATCTCCTTGCGCTTCATCAGCTGCCTGACACAATCCGCAATTTTTTTCTTAGTTGAATAACACATACCCGTACCCCCTTCTCCTGATACACTGTATCCGTTACATTTTCCACACTGCCTGGTTTGTCGTTGAAATCGCAATCGCTCCCGCATCCAGTGCCCGCATGACGTCCTCCTTCTCCGAGATCAGACCTCCTGCGATCACCGGTACTGCTGCCTGCCCTGCTATATGCTTTATGATTTTAGGCATAATGCCCGGCAGCACCTCGATTAGATCTGCAAACTCCATACCGTGGTGTTCCAGTCCTCCAATCGCCTTGGAATCAATCGCAAATATGCGAAATACCGTACAGAGATCCAGCTCCTTCGCATAACGGATCATTTCCGGCTTTGTGGAAATAATACCGTCCGCCGCCGTCCCATACCGTATAAAACGCACCGCTTCCTCCCTGACCGCAAGCCCCCCGATCAGATCCAGATGTACAATGACAAACTTTCCGGCATCTTTTAACCGCTGCACGATATCCGGGATGGTAATCAACTCTCCATACAAAATGAATACCACGCGGATATCATTCTGTATACAGACCTCCACCCCCGTCTCGTCCTTCACCGCCGCGATAATCGGTCCGTCCACAATCGCGTCATAAAATTGCTGCTTCATCTTTTGTCTGCACTCCCCCCATTCTCCCCTGCCGCATCATGGCATTCCTGGCGCATCATTTCCATAATGATATTTCCCATAGCGGAAGTCAAAAAATCCCGCAAGCTGCACATTCTTTATTTCTTCATAGGGCGTAATTTCCTATGAAAAAAAGCACACCGACAGAGTAACATTTCTGTTATTCCCGGCCTGCTCTTTCACTCTTGGCTCACACTATAGAATTGTATGCAAAATACCGTGTAATTTCTTTCTGACATTATTATAACTATGTCAAAAAGGAAACGCAACCGAATTTCAGATTTTGCATTTGACAATTTCAGCGTTTTGTCAAAAAACTCACATCGGATTCTCAAGGTATTCCGCCAGCACCTGATATAACCGCTGCGGCTCTACCGGCTTTGCAAGATAGTCGTTCATTCCGGCTTCCTTACAGGCATCCATATCCTCGCGTGCATCTTTTGCACTCATCGCAATAATCGGAATCATCTACGCATCCTTGTGCGACACCCGTCGGATCTGCCTTGCCGCCTCAAAGCCGTCCATCTTCGGCATCACAATATCCATCAGGATCGCATCGAAATAATGCGCTTCCTTCTCCATAAAAAGACGCACCCCGATTCCCGCCGGACATGCGTCTCTTATTGTATCTTTATGTATGCCTTCGTTTCGATATGACATATATGCCTTCGCTTCGGTATGCCTTAGCTTGTCATCTCTGTGCCGTCATAACGTGCCAGATCCATGATCTTCTGAAGCTCCGCTCCCTCAACCGGCGCCTCGCCCAGACTCTCATGCCTGCCATCCGGCAGGATCTGTCCCAATGCGCGCACTTCCTTCTCCGCCGTCATCTCAATCGTGTAGTAACCCGCTTTCTTCGTCTGCGGATTAAACGTAATATAGATACGATAGCAAAGCGGGGCTGCCAGTGCCTTCTCCGGCAGATCCACGCGGATCAGTGTCAGATCCTCCGCAATGTCAAGCGCCATAACCGAATAGTCTGCCTCTGTGTACGGATAGAGCTTCGGCTCCTTATACGTCTCGGCAAAAATCTGGTTCACGAACGCCTCGCGCTCCTCACAGAGCTTCCGGACAAACGTCTCTCCCTCTGCATACAGGCGCTTCGGCAGAACTCCAAACTCCACCTGCTTTTTCACAAACACGTTAAACTGCTGCGGTGTCATCTTCACCTGCCGCATCTGTGCCGCCTTCTGATCTGCCTCATGCAGCTTCCGTACAAGTTCGGTCTTTAATACAAGGTTATCCGAGAACGGATTGATGACCAGCCCGGTCAGCTCCAGTTCCGGCTTCACGACGATGTTGTTGCACGCTGGGAACGGCATGAAAAGAAGTGCCTGGCTCTTCGGCTCCTCCGGCATCTGCTCCTTGGAAGTATATGCCACAAAAAACTGCTCGCCCTTGTTGTTCTTGAGGAAACACGGGGTCGGCTGATCCGGCGCCTTAAGCATTGCCGGCACATACAGCTTGGTCGGACGAAGCAGGTTTAACACCGTGGTAAGGTTCTCCTTGGTGCGCTCCGCCGCATACTGCTTAATCGCTTCCTCTAATCTATCGTTGGTGATCTCCATTGTCATTTTCTCGTCCATCTTATAAGTATCCTTTCCTATGCTCCGATGTCGCTAAAATGAATTATATCATATCTTTCCCATAAAATGAACTGTTTTCTAATCCACAACAAAGACTGAGATATCCTGTGTCAGACGCTGTGCCGTCTGATCGCATCTGCCAACTTCATCTGTGACCGTATCCGCCTCGGATTTGACTTCCACGGTCTTTTGTGCAATATCTGTCGTTCCTTTTGCACCTTCGTTGGTTGCCGTTGCAATTCCCTCCATCGCATCCAGCACTCCATCGATTGATGCCAGCAGTTCCTCCGATGTCGCGCTGAAATCGCTGATCAGTGCATCAATCTTTCCTGCATCCTGGTTGTATGCATCAGCCACCGCATCGAACATGTCATAGCTTGCCACGACATCATTTCCCACAAATGCAAGCAGCTGCTCCGCATCGGAAGAAAGCTGTGCGACAGAAGTCGTAACTTCCTCCGTCACCTTCTGTATCTGGGTAACAGTCTGCTTGGACTGATCTGCAAGTCCGCCAATTTCTGTTGCCACAACGGCAAATCCTTTGCCTGCCTCCCCGGCGCGTGCTGCTTCAATCGAAGCATTTAACGCAAGCAGGTTTGTCTGGTTTGTAATCTCCATGATCGCCGATGATAACACTTCGATCTGCTGAACTACCTTTGCAGCCTCAAGTGCCTTTGTAAGGCTCTCCCGTATCTCATTGTGGATCCGGCTCGCATGCTCACGCTGTTCTCTGGTATCGTTCTGTGCCTTTGATGCCCGCTCGTGTATATCTGCTGCCTGCTGTGCCCCATCCTGCGAACGATTTGCAATATTTTTTGCTGCCTCTTCAATCTCAAGAGACATGCTCTTAATCGTATCCGAGGATGCCGCGGTCTCCTCCATGCTTGCAGCAAGTTCCTCTGTCGTTGCGGAAACGTCCTCGATATTGCCGTTCAGCGTAATCACATTCGTCTTGACCGTATCGACGACCTCCCCGATTACATAACTCTCATTTTTCACTTCTCTGATAAGATCTCTGATCTGGCACTTCATATTCTCAAGGCGCTCGCCGAGAATACCAAAGTCGTCCCTGCGGTTCTCAAGCTGTACCGGCAGCGGCTGCGAAAAATCACCCTTTGTAATATAACCGATGTACGTGAGTGCAACCTGAAATGATTTGCTCAGTGAAAACGCCATATAAAGACAGACCGCCATAACAATCACAACCAGAAAACTTCCCATTCCGATAATCGCAAGCAGTGCACTTTTTACATTCTCCTTCATTGCCTGTGTCTCTTTGGCAACAGTCTCATCAATATAATCGATATAATTGCCCGTTCCAACAACCCATCCAAACGGCTCAAATGCCCTGCTGTAGGAGCGCTTCGGAGAGGACTCCGTCTCCCCTTCCTTCGGGAATACATAATCTGTATAACCGCCGTCCGGCTCCTGTCCGACACGTATAATCTCTTTTACCATCTGGTAACCTTCCGCATCCTTTGTCTCCATACGGTTTGTTCCCTCGGTCTCGCTTCCGAGCAGAACAACATTGTCTCCGTCATAGGTATCCGCCCAGAAATAACCACCGTCTCCATACCGGAGTTCCCTTAAAAGATCCGCTCCGCGCGTTTCGGCCTCCTCATAGGAATAGTCGCCGTTTTCATAGCCCGCATACACCGCATCCAGCATGGAAATTGCATTATCCACCTGATTCCTGATATTCTCATCATAATCCTCTTCAATACTTGTACGGAGAACGCTCTCTGATCCCTCCTCCATAACCAGCATCCGGTTCACTGCCAGAACTCCGATCGCCAGTGTTCCAATCAGCGTAATCAGCGCAAGAATAATCATCTTCCAACGCACGCTCACATTTTTCATACCCATCCGACTCCTTCCTGATAGTTATTTCTTTTATTATCCTACTTTTTCATTTTTTGTCTATAGATGTTAATTATTTTGCAATCTTTCCCCGCTTTTTGTAAATATTGCACATATATCACTTACAAATAACGCGATAACACTTACGGAACCGGATGATTCTTACATATGAGTACCGTAGAAAAGCCTGTGTTCTTCTGGAACGGACTGATTCCCACGTCCCCGGGCTGACAGCAGATGTCTTCCACATGCCAGCACCCCTGCCTCTTCCATTACGAAGAAGCAGGGGTGCGCTTTTTGTTTCTATATGTTTTTAAAAACAGTACCTGTTACACCGTTTTTTTATCTTCTGCAACTTTGAATTTGCGGATCATTTCACGCAGACTTTCCGCCTCACTGCTCATCTCCTGGCTGGCAGCTGCACATTCCTCTGATGTTGCAGAATTTGTCTGTACGACATCATTGATCTGCTCAATTCCCTCATTAATCTGCTTAATTTCTGTCGTCTGTGTCTCCAACGTCTCTGCAATATTTGTAACTTCAGTCGTAATTAATTTGGAATTCTCAGCAACCTCCTCTAATTGTGCCGCAGTCTGTCCCGCAATCACCATTCCCTTTTCCACAGCTTTCACAGAGGTTTCAATCAGAGTCGCAGATTCCTTTGCCGCCTGGGCGCTCTGATCTGCCAATACGTTTACCTGATTTGCCACAACTGCAAATCCCTTTCCAGCCTCTCCCGCTCTTGCAGCCTCAATGGAAGCATTCAGTGCCAGCAGATTTGTCTGGGATGCAATTTCGTTGATTGTCGTGATAATCTTATCAATCTCCTTTGATGCCTCGCTGATCTCATGCATGGAATCAACCATTTCATGCATCTTGCCATTGCTTTCTGAAATGGCATTTCCAAGTTCATCCACTTTTACACTGATTTCTTTGGCAGACTGTGAATTTTTTTCCACCTGTTCTGAAACACCTGTAACAGTTGCGGTAAGCTCCTCTACTACCGCAGCCTGATTTGTAGCTCCATCTGCAAGATCATTGGAGCTTGATGCCACCTGCTCTGCTGCGCCGGAAACTTCATTGGAAACATTCTGGATTCCTTTGATCGTACCTGCCATACTTGCCTGAAATGCCATAAACGAATTTAAAATACCGACAAAATCACCTCTCCACTCCACCTCAGGATGAACATCAAAATTTCCTTCTGAAAAGAGCTTCATGGAGCGGTCAATATCATCTACATAGGTTCCCAGTATACGAATTGATTTCCGCATACTGTGTGCCAGTTTTCCGATCTCATCATCGGAATGATATTCCAGCGTACTGTGCAGATTCCCTTCTGTTAATTCCATTGCAACGTCCTCAATCGCATGTAATGGCTCCAAAATTGTTTCAAGTACTCTCTTACTTGTTTTCCGCGTCAAAGTAAATGCAAAAACCAGGCAGACAATAATCACAACAAATCCTGCAACCGTACAGACTACCATATTTCTGACTGTCTCGCTACTTGCCTCATCTGTCAGTTCATCTAATTTTATCGCAATTTCTACTACTTTATTTAAAGCCGGGGTACAATTATTAAGAATTGCATCTGTGGCATTCTCATCGTTTCCGTTTTTTATTTCTTCTATAATGGAATAACCAATTTTTCCCCAGTCAGAAAGAGCCGTTGCATATTCCTCGTAATTTTCATCGGAAAGGACTTCTGTTTTCTTTAAAATCTGCAGTTCAGAATCAACTTCTGAAAGCAGTCTTTTTACTGTTTGTTCATAGTTATCGTAAGAGGAGGTATCCTCATTTAATGCCATCTCTCTGATATTTCTTGCTGCAGCATTAACGTTAATCCTGCAGATTTTTACTGCCTGGTCTGCTACATTAACATTCTCAACATAATGCATCATATTGGCAAACAATATACCTATAATTACAACAGAAAGCAGACCAGAGATCAACATCATTGTAATGACTTTTCTATATCCGTAGTCTATCCTTTCCTTTAAATGCATGTTTTCCAATTTCTTCTTCATCATACTCTCTTGTGATATCATGGGATTATTATTCCTTTCGTTTATTTTTAGTATATCCTTAGTACTAATACACTAATATATCAACTTCTTTTTAAAAGTCAATACACGTCATTTATTTTTATTTTACATCTGACCGTTTCGGCAATCTGTCCAAAAACTCACATCGGATTCTCAAGATATTCCGCAAGCACCTGGTACAGTCTCTGCGGCTCCACCGGCTTTGCAAGATAGTCGTTCATTCCGGCTTCCTTACAGGCATCCATATCCTCGCGCGCGTCCTTCGCGCTCATTGCGATAATCGGAATCATCTGCGCATCCTTGTGCGGCACCCGTCTGATCTGCCTTGCCGCCTCAAAGCCGTCCATCTTCGGCATCACAATATCCATCAGGATCGCATCGAAATAATGCACTTCCCTCTCCATAAAAAGCTCCAGCGCCTGCCGTCCATCTTCCGCACAGACGACTTCCACGCCCCGGCGCTCCAAAAGCTTCCGCGTAATCTCAACATTGAGCGGATGATCCTCCGCGAGAAGCACCCGCTTCCCCTCGAGCGCGGCAAACGCCTGTCTGGAACCCCCGCCTCTTGCCACTTCCTTCTGCGGCTGAATATCCGCGAGCGGAAGATCCAGATGCACCTTCACCTTCGTGCCCTCGCCGATCGCGCTCGTGACTGCAATACTTCCGCCCAACTGCTGCACAATATTCTGTGTAATTGCCAGCCCCAGTCCGCTGCCGTGCCGCCGTTCCGCCTCATCCCGTCTTTCCTGCGTAAACGGCTCAAACAGCAGTTTCTGAAACTCCCTGCTCATGCCGATTCCGGTGTCCGCGACAACATAATCCGCGGAAAAGGTACCGCTGTGAACTGCATAATTGCATACCCGAAAGGAGATCTCTCCCCCCTCCGGCGTGAACTTGACCGCGTTCCCCAGCAGATTAAAAAAGAGCTGCTCCAGCCGGATCGGATCCACCATGACATTCAGATTGTTCTCGCCTCCGGACATGTAAAATGTGATCCCCTTTTTGGCGCACTCCGGCTCTGTCATGTCCCGGATGGCTTCCATAAAATCCTCGAGCGCATACGGCTTCGGATGCAGCCGGAATCTTCCCAGTTCAATCATGGAAACATCCACGAGATCATTCAAAAGCCCCATCAGGAACCGGCTCGCCGTATCAATTTTTCCAAGACATTCCACCATCTTCTCCGGGTGATCCGACTCTTCAAGTCCGACCGCCGTCATTCCCATGATCACGTTCATCGGCGTCTTGATGTCATTGCTGATGCGGGAGAGAAAATCCGTCCTTGCATCCGCGACATGCTGCAGCGCCTCATCCCTCTCACGTTCTGCCTTCCGGATCAAAACGATGCTGCCCGCCAGTATCGCTCCGAGAAGCAGCAGGAAAATCAGCAGCAGGATTCCGCTTTCCCCCATGGTCTTTTTCCTCCAACAAGTATCATTCCGACAAGCAGCACCACCACTGTCGCCACCTGATCCGGTGTCCCAAAAACAATGTCACGCACAAAACTCCATGCCGCGTGAAACGCTCCGATTCCCCATATATTTCCGCGCCGGATCAGATAAAGCGCCGCGAAAATACCGAACAGCATACCGTTTAAAAATGCAAGCGGCGCCTCCACGGCTCCCGCCGCGTACGGAAGCGCACCGATCACCGCACTGATAAGCACCGCCACCGTCATCGAATAGCGCCGCGCGATCGTTACCATCAGGTAACTGCGGTACAAAAGCTCCTCCGCCATCCCCTGGATCAGATATCCCAGGAGAAACAGCACCAGCATCCCCGGCGCCGTTCCGGTAAACAGCTTCGCTTTTCCCGCTGCCACCGCGATACCCCCCGTGACTACCGCAAATACCACCCCAAGTCCCAGTCCAATGGCATATTCCCGCAGCGCGTGCTCCTTCACAAAACCGATCATCTCAAAGCTGCGCTTCTGGAACTTCCTGCAGAATAAGACGACCACCAGAAGCATGGCAATTCCGGAAAAAAGCTTTAACACCGCGTAGGCATCCGAACCCGCAATCTGCGTCGACACCTCCGACAGCTGTTCCATATCCCCGGAGGCAGCTGCATCCTGATATGCCGTGTTCGTATTCAGCAGCACAAGCTCTCCCGGCAGCAGAATCAGCATCTCTCCAAATGCCGCAATGATGTACACCGTCACAAACACCAGCAATTCCACCAGCCAGTGCTGCCCCTTCTGTACCCTTTTCGACTGCTCAACGAGCTTCGGACAATCTATGCTCTCTTTCATCTCAATCTCCCATCCTGCGTGTGGGCTTCTGTCTGCCCGCTGCGACATTTCATTTTACGGAAAACTGCCTGTTTCCGCCGTTTTTCTGCACTTATCATAACATAAAAAATGGAGCGATGCAAAAATTTCCTGCACCGCTCCACACGCATTTTCCGGCTCATTTCTTCCGCCGGCTGACGCTTATTCCGGCTCACTTCTTCCGCCGGCTGACTTCCATCCCGGTCCGGTTACTAACGCCGGATTCCTATCCCAGCTCGATTACCGCCACTTCACAGCTTTCGAGTGTCAGCGCGTTCGCTTTTTCACATGCCGTCTCCACCGCACTCTCTGCTCTCAGATTCGACAGCAATACCTGCCTGCACGGATAGGCAAGCGGCAAGGAAACCGCATCCGTTCCAAAGTTTGCTGCGACCAGTATACGCTGTCCGCTCTCCCCGGACACACGGTAATACGCAAATACATCCGCCATTTCCTGGTAAGCCGGCTCGAAGATACCGTAGGTGAATGTTTCCCTGTAGGCGTCCGCCTTGCGCAGATGCACCAGTCTCCGGTAATAGACAAGCACCGAATCCGTCCGCGCCTCCTGCTCCCTGACATTGATCTGCCGGTAATTCGGATTCATTGCCAGCCACGGCATTCCGTCCGTAAATCCGGCATTCTCATCATCCGTCCACTGCATCGGCGTTCTGGCATTGTCCCTGCTGTTCTCGTAGCAGCAGCGCAGTGCCTCCTCCCTGCTGCAGCCCGCGTCAATGGCAACCTGATACTGATCCTTCGTGCTGATGTCGTCATACTCCGAAATGTCGTTCCGGATGCAATTTGTCATGCCGATCTCCTGTCCCTGATAGATAAACGGGATGCCGCGGAGCAGAATGGATGTGGTTCCCAGCATCTTTTTCCCTGCTTCATTTCTTGCATGCTCCGGCAGATAGCGGCTCGCCCCGCGCGGCTCGTCGTGATTCTCGATAATGTTCGCCGCAAATCCCGCCTTCTGCAATTTTAACTGGGATGCAAACAGCGTATCGCGCCATTTTTTGAATTCGATCGGTTTGCTGTCATACCAGCCGTGTTCTCCGTAGGTCAGCTCATGTGCGGAAAAATCAAACATGGTGGAAAAATGCCCGTCATCCCCGATGAACTCCGGCAGTTCGTCCTCCTTCATGTTAAAAACTTCCGCCACGGTAAACGCATCCCATTTTTCAAAGGTTGCATGTTTTAAGTCCTCTAAAAACGTGCCGACTCCCTGCACTTCCTCAACCATCTTCACACAGGAGGCAAGTCCGTCGTCTCCATCCGGCGGGAATGACGGGAATGCCGTGTCTTTTTTGATGTTGATGATTGCATCGATGCGGAATCCGGCAAGTCCCTTCGCCAGCCACCAGTTCACCATATCGTAGATCTTCTGACGGACAACGGGATTTTCCCAGTTTAAATCCGGCTGCTCTTTTGCGAACATGTGCAGGTAATATTTGTCCGTTCCCGGCACCGGCTCCCACGCATTTCCGCCAAAATACGAGCGGTAATTGCTCGGCTCCCTGCCGTCTTTTCCCTTCACAAAGTAGAAGTAATCCGCATATTCCCCATCCGGATCTGCCAGCGCCTTTTTGAACCATTCATGCTGGTCGGAACAGTGGTTCACCACCAGATCCATCACAATGTACATGCCTCTCTTTTTTGCCTCGGCAAGCAGCTCGTCAAACTCCTCCATCGTTCCGAATTCCTGCGCGATCGCGTAGTAGTCGGAAATGTCATACCCCTGATCCACAAAGGGAGATTTATAAATCGGAGAGAGCCAGATGATGTCAATGCCAAGCTCTTTCAAATAGTCCAGCTTCGAGATAATTCCCCGCAGATCCCCGATTCCGTCCCCGTTCGTATCCAGAAAGCTCTTCGGATAAATCTGATATGCCACTTTATCGTGCCACCATTTTTTCTTCATTGCACATTCTCCTTTTTCCCAATACGGTTTTTCTTTTCATTTTTGTATGATACTGTTATTATAATAAGAGAAATCCGTAATATCTTGCACTATATTTTCATTTTTATTGCACAATACTGCTCTTTAGGGTCAGGAGAACACATATGAACAGGACATCCATTCCGGCGCCGGAGCAAAAGGAACACGCCCGGCACGGCGAACAGCTTTTTCCACTGCAAAAATATATCACCACGCTGGACGATCTGCATCCGTCCGTCAGCGCACACTGGCACGAGGAAGCGGAATTTACGCGCATTCTCTCTGGCAGCGGCACCTATCAGATCCAGCTGCAGCACTATGACGTTGCCGCGGGCGATCTGCTCTTTATCCCTCCGGCGCTGCTGCACGCAATCACCGTGACGCCCAGAGAGACGCTTTGCACCGAGACTTATGTTTTTCACATGCATTTCCTCGGCGCAAGCACCGCAGATATCTGCTCCGTGCAGTATCTGACGCCGCTTGCGACGGCAAAGCTGATCCCACCTTTTTTCTTTGATGCCCTTCATCCGCTGCACACTGCCTTAGGCGATCTGTTCGACGATATGGATGCCCTGCACGACGCCGCCGCACCGGGCTATGAACTGCTTCTGAAGGCTGATTTTCTGCGCCTGATTGCCCTGCTTCTCCCCTGCTGCAGCGCAGCGGATGAGGACACACGGCTCCACATGGAATATACCGCCAAATTAAAAACAGTTCTGGAGTATATTGACGCCCATTATACGGAGGAGCTTTCCATCTCCGCTCTGGCTTCCCTGTGCTATTTCAGTGAGTATCATTTCATGCGTTTTTTCAAGCGCTTCATGGGTACCTCCTGCTTAAACTACATCAAGAACCTGCGTCTGGAGAAGGCTGCCGAGCTGCTCGGGCAGGACGGGCTCCCCCCGCTGGACGCCTCCCTGTCCGCCGGCTTCCACAACCTGTCCTACTTCTACCGGGAATTCCGGAAAAAATACGGTGTGACTCCGGGGAATTTTCGCGGAGCCGGTGCCCGGGAGAAGTAGACTTTATAATAGGAAATATCATTCCGGAGCGAAGCAGCGGGACGGAGTCTTTGAAACAAAATGCAAGAGTTTCTTCCCTGCCGCTTTCGGCAATTCATTCCGTGTCTTTGCCACGCTTGAACAATCCGCGAATGTGTCCGACAAACCCGCAGACAATGAGCGGACTTCCTAGCAGCACTAAGCACACCTCTTCACAGACATGATAAAACCGCGCGAGCCGAAACTCGTTGCTTTCTGCTATTAAAAACAAGGCAGAAAGCAGCTCAAACATCGGTCTCGCGCGGTTATGTTTTGCTCATCGGTGTGCAAAGTGCTGCACGTAAGTCCTAAAATTGTCTGCGGCTTGCGGACACATTCGCGGAGTGCTCCAAGCCTGGAAAGACGCGGATCATCGCAGTTGTCGAAAGCGGCTGGGTTAGAAAGTCCGTATTTTGTGATCAGACTCCGCCCCGCTGCTTCGCTCCGGAATGTGATTGTCTGTTATAAATCCCCGTAAAGATCACTTCTCCCCGGCAGGCTCCGTGAAAACTACCCTGGGCATGCCCCATTTTTCGGTCAGCGGCTACCGCAGGCGCTCCTCGCGGTACTCCTTCGGCGACATGCCATATTCCCGGCGGAACGCGCGGTAAAAGCTGGAATAGTCCCGGAACCCGAACCGCTCATACACCTGGCTGATGTTCTCACCGCCTAAAATCGCCTCCCGGGACGCCTGCATCCTTTTCTTTAAAATATACTGGTGAACCGAGATTCCCGCCTGCTCCTTAAAGACGTGCGCCACATAATAGCGGCTCACGAAAAAGGCTCCTGCCAGTTTTTCCAACGACAGTTCCTCCTCCAGATGCTCCTCTATATAATAGATCAGATTCTGATAGAGATCCTGCTCCTTTACCTTGGCGGGATTTTCTTCCTCGTACACCATCCGGTTCAGGTGCAGGATCAGATCGTTGACCAGCAACGGTATCCGCGCCTCCCTCCCAAAACGCTCCATCTGCATCTCCTCAATCAGCTGAAAGATCTTAAACTGCGTGGCGTTAAATGTAATCACATCACTGTGAAACACATTTTTCCCGGACACTTCCGCGCGCTGCATCAGGTAGCCGTATGCCGGAGAAAGTTCCATCAGCCGGCTGGCATATTCCCGGCTGACCCAGAACACGAACCGGCGGTATGCCTGCGCATGGTTGTGCACAACGGCACGGTGCCTGCGGTGCGGAGGAATTACCACCATATCCCCATAGCGGAGCGGGTATCTCTGCCCCTCAATCTCAATCGAGACGTCCCCCTCCATAAAAAAATAGAACTCATAATAGTCGTGCGTGTGCGTATCCACTTTTGACGTGTAATGTTCGTTGTAATAATATAATTCAAAATCGCGTGACAGCATGTACTGTCTGGTGCTGAATCTGGTCTGTAAATTTTTCTGCATGTGCTATTTCCCCTTCCGGCACTCCCTTCATGCAGCCATCGTTCCGTTGCTTTCCTTTTTCGTCTTATATTTTTTTAAGTTCTTCCCTGATTATAGCGGAAGATAGCAACTTTTGCAATGTATGCAACAAGTCTTTCAATTTGCTTTTGAAGCGGATTTTATATAATGAAATCATCCAATATGACACTTCCTTAACGGAGCAGAAAAGAACGGAGGTTACACACTATGGAAATGACTTTAAGATGGTACGGTTCCAAATTTGACACCGTCACCTTAGAGCAGATCAGACAGATTCCGGGCGTGACCGGAGTCATCACCACCCTCTACGATACCGCACCGGGTGAGGTCTGGAGCAGAGAGCGCATCGCCGCATTAAAGGCGGAAGTTGCCGCCGCAGGACTTCATATTTCCGGTATCGAGAGCGTCAACGTCCACGACGCCATCAAAACCGGCGCACCGGACCGTGATCTCTACATTGATCACTACATTGAGACACTGGAAAATCTCGGAAAAGAAGATATCCATCTCGTATGCTATAACTTCATGCCTGTTTTCGACTGGACCCGCACGGAACTCGCCAGAAAACGTCCGGACGGTTCTACTGTCCTCGCTTACACCCAGGAGGCTGTGGATGCCCTCGATCCGGAGAAAATGTTCGAGTCCATCGCCGGGGATACCAACGGCAGCATCATGCCGGGCTGGGAGCCGGAGCGCATGGCGCACATCAAAGAGCTTTTTGCCATGTACAAGGACATTGACGATGAAAAATTGTTTGCCAACCTGAAGTATTTTCTGGAGCGCATCATGCCGGTGTGCGACAAGTATGACATCAACATGGCAATCCATCCGGACGATCCTGCCTGGAGCGTATTTGGTCTTCCGCGCATCATCATCAACAAGAAAAACATTCTCCGCATGATGAGCATGGTCGACAATCCGCACAACGGTGTAACTTTCTGCTCCGGTTCCTACGGAACCAACCTGGAGAACGATCTGCCGGATATGATCCGTTCCTTAAAGGGACGTATCCATTTTGCCCATGTACGCAATCTGAAATTCAACAGCCCGACAGACTTTGAGGAAGCCGCACATCTCTCCTCAGACGGCACTTTTGATATGTATGAAATCATGCGTGCCCTCTACGAGATCGGGTTTGACGGTCCGATCCGTCCGGACCACGGACGCATGATCTGGGACGAAGTCGCTATGCCGGGTTATGGCCTTTATGACCGCGCACTTGGCGCCACCTACCTGAACGGACTTTGGGAAGCAATTGAGAAAGGAGCTGCACGCTATGAAGCTAAATAACAAAGGATTAGAAAATAAGAACGCATGGGAAGCTGCCGGTTACGCACTTCCGCAGTATGACAGAGAGGCGGTTGCCGCCAGAACAAAGCAGAATCCGTTCTGGATTCATTTCGGAGCCGGCAACATTTTCCGTGCCTTCCAGGCAAATGTGGTACAGGATCTTTTAAACAAGGGAGATCTTGACCGCGGTCTTGTCGTTGCCGAAGGCTACGATTATGAAATTGTCGAGAAAATGAATCATCCGCATGACGACTACAGCATTCTTGTCACATTAAAGGCAAACGGCACCGTTGAGAAAACCGTTGTCGGCAGTGTGATGGAGTCTCTGGCACTCGATTCCGAGGATGATGCACAGTTCTCCCGCCTGAAGGAGATTTTCTCCGCAGACTCCCTGCAGATGGCAACTTTTACCATCACAGAAAAGGGTTACAACCTCTACGGTTCTGACGGAAACTTCATGCCGGCAGTTGCCGCAGATATGGCAGCAGGTCCGCAAAAGCCGGCCAGCTATATCGGAAAGGTCGCATCTCTTCTGTATGCACGATTCCTTGCAGGTGAGAAGCCGATCGCCATGGTAAGCATGGATAACTGCTCCCACAACGGAGATAAACTCGCGGCTGCCATCACAGCTTTTGCAGAGGGCTGGGTAAAGAACGGTCTTGCCGATGAGGCATTTGAGACTTATGTAAAGACTTCCGGCAAGGTATCCTTCCCGTGGACGATGATCGATAAGATCACCCCGCGCCCGGACGCTTCCATCGAGGAGATCTTAAAGAAAGACGGCGTCGAGGAACTGGATCCGGTTGTCACCAGCAAAAATACCTATGTGGCGCCTTTTGTCAACGCAGAGGAATGCCAGTATCTCGTCATTGAAGACAACTTCCCGAACGGTCGTCCGGCTCTGGAAAAGGGCGGTCTGATCTTTACCACACGGGAGACCGTCGACGAAGTCGAGAAAATGAAGGTCTGCACCTGCTTAAACCCGCTCCACACCGCGCTTGCTGTCTACGGCTGCCTGCTCGGCTACAACTTAATCTCCGAGGAGATGAAGAATCCTTCTTTAAAGAAGCTTGTTGAAGTGATCGGATATAAAGAAGGTCTTCCGGTTGTCATCAACCCGGGTATTCTCGATCCGAAAGAATTCATCGATACCGTATTAAATGTCCGCATTCCGAATCCGTTTATGCCGGACACACCGCGGCGTATTGCAACCGATACTTCCCAGAAGCTGGCCATCCGTTTTGGAGAGACCATCAAAGCCTATGCGGCAGCTCCTTCGTTGAACGTTGCCGACTTAAAGCTGATCCCGCTTGTATTTGCCGGATGGCTGCGCTACCTGATGGGTGTTGACGACAACGGCAACGCGTTTACCCCAAGCCCGGACCCGATGCTTGCAGAAGCGTCCTCTTATGTTGCCGATGTAAAACTCGGCGAGGCGTTCGATGCAAAGAAAACGCTTGCACCGATCCTGTCCAACGCAAAAATCTGGGGCGTTGACTTGTGTGCACTCGGTATGGATACGCTGGTATGCGATTACTTTACCGAGCTTACCGCAGGCACAGGCGCTGTTGCGGCAACGCTTGCAAAATATACCGCTTAATCCAGAGACAGGACAATCCTTTTTCCTGTTACTTATCACGTCAAAAGGGGCTGCCCGCTTCATGCGGCAGCCCCTTCTTCTATCTGCGATCGCTATACCGGCTGCTGACCGGAAAACATCACAAAATACTCCTGTGCTCTCTGCGCCGAAATATGCAGCTTTTCCTGCAGGCAGTTCAGTATCATCTCTTTGGGCATGCCAAAGGCACATCCGGTCTCGACAATCCCCTGTGCAAGACCGCGGTTCATACCAATCTGCTCTCCCTTTTTCAAACCTGCCTGCTCTCCCGCTTCGTATTCCGCCTGCCGCAGCTTCTTCTCCTCATATTCCTTATCGTATTCCAGAATACTCACCATTTCCACCTCCGCGCGGTTCTTCCGCAGAAAATCTGTTAAGATTCCCTCTGTGATGCATTCCCTTATCGCCCAGCGTACAGCCTCTTCCAGCTTCATGGAACCGGCATACCCGCGGACTCTGGCTACATACTGCGCATATTCCTTTAACATCCGGCACTGCTCCATGAGCTCTTTGTTGTGCCCCGCGTTGATGTTGAGCACCATGACTTTCAGTTCCCCCTTGCAGGGAACTTCACTCCAGTGTCCCTGCTTTTTCTTGTTGATTGGATAAAAGCATAGACCTCTGAAATGAAATGAGAAAATAGACGGTGCATGCACCCTGAACTCGCAAGAAATATGCTTTTTGTTGAACTGATTTTATTATAGAATGCCATTGTTCTACAAGAGTATACGGATCAATTTAAAAAAATTTAATAAATAAAAAGAGGCATATCTGCTATGCCTCTCTCCCGCTATATCTTTGCTTTTACAAACTGATATATCTTTTCCGCACTGTGCTTTTCCATTCCCCGGTGCTGCGCCCTCTGCATCGCGTTTCTCTTCCCGGGATTATGAAGCAGCTGCATTCCTTTTCTAACCAGGCCATATTCCGTGTATGCGGTCACGCTCATTCCCTTTTTGACAAAAAAGCTCCGATTCTTTGTCTCACATCCCGGTATCGGCTTTGTGTGGACAATGGGAATCTCCGTCACCGCAGCCTCCGTGGAGGTGAGTCCGCCGGGTTTTGTGTAGATAATGTCGCACGCACGCAGATAAATCGGCATGTCGCTGACACTTCCCAGGATCGTCACGCGCGCATCCGCGCCGAAGCGCGCACGCATCCGCTGCTCTAATTTCTGATTGCTGCCGCAGATCAGAATGAGGTGTTCCTCCCTTTGTATGCGCCTCAGCAACGCCGGAATCAGCCGGTCGATCGATCCCGCTCCCATGCTGCCGCCTGCCACAAGGATATACCGCTGTTTTTCTTCGAGTCCCAGACTTTTTTTCGCCGTCTGCTGCGCCTTTTTGCGCACAATGCTCTGCGCATGTGTATCCGCCGCAGCACTTTCTTCCGGCGTACCGCTCCACGGCTCACTGCAGGCTGCCGCCACCGGAATACCCGTCACCACCAGCTTCTCTTCCGGGATCCCGCGCTTCACAATCTCCGTGATCAGACTCTCGTGCGGAATCATATAATAGTCACAGTCCGTCTCTTCCCAGAACGGGATACAGGTATAATCCGTCATCACCGCCACCGTGAGCGGAAGCTTTATTCCCTTTCGCTTCATATAGGTAATGGTTTCCGCCGGATACAGATGCGGCATGACGATCACGTCCGCCGGATGTTTCTTCAGATACGCCGCCAGGTAGACTGCCATCTTCCCATTGACATAATAGACCGGCGAACGACGGAGAAGCCGGCTGACAAGCATGCCGATCTTATACAAAAGTCCGAACAGACCCGGGGCAATCTTTACCGTCTCCACATAGACGTTACCGACCGTCCTCGAGACCTTCTCTCCTGCAAGCTTAAGATAATCCAGCACCACCGCCTCGTCCCCATGCGCACGGAAGGTCTCCGCAACCGCGCGTGCCGCCGCGTTGTGTCCACCGCCTGTATTACATGATAAGATCAGTACATTCATTTTTTTCCTCCCCCGGGCATCCGAATGTGTGCCGGTAGATAACCGTTCCGGCAATCAGCAGGCTTCCGATCAGAACCGACCGCTCCTCCACCGTAAGACAGGTTCCCGCTGCAAAGCACAGATACGTCACAATACTCCGCCTCGCATGGCTTTTGATCTTAAGCAAAAGCGAAAACAGCAGATAAAACAGCACCAGCATCGCTAACGGCTGCCAGATTCCCGCCGGCACCAGTCCCAGCAGAACCCCGAAGGATACCGCGATCGCCTTGCCACCGCGTCCGCGGTGATAGATGGAATAGGCGTGTCCCAGCACAGGCGCCGCCATTACTGCCGCAAACCACAGGGATTGCAGACCGGCGGTCCGCTCGCACAGCCACACCGATAAAAATCCCTTCAAAAGTTCCAGTAGCAGCACACAGGTTCCACAGACTGCGCCGCCGTACCGGAATGCATTGTAGGTTCCGGGATTGCCGTCCTCCGACATCTCCCGGATATCGATATGGCGGGTCAGCTTCGGAAGCACATAAGCAAATAAAATGCTTCCCAGAAGATAGCCGCCGATCACAAATCCCAGATAACTACTCATAACCGCTGCTCCTATCGCTCTCGTTTCTAACACTGATATGTAATGTAACATATTTTCTGTCATAAGAAAAGACAGGGCGGCAGAAACTCTTTCTGTCACCCCGTCCTTTTCGTTTATTTCCATTACACTCCCCTGTAATAAAGAAGAATCTCGCTTGCGAGATTCTCCGCGCGCGAGCGGTTCGCAAAGCGATATTTTCCTTACCGCGAGCTGCGCATCCTCGCGGAGCGTTTTTTATTTCATAGGAAAGTTCCACTTTCACACATGAATGTATCACGGTATTTCCTATGAAATAAAAACAAAACCGGATATAGGAAATGCCCTCGCAGACGTTTTTGTCACTCACGCAGCAGGTACGCATCCCTCTCTGCTCCCGTAGATACCAGATAAATCGGATGATCCACGAGTTTCTCCAGTGTACACACATATTTTCTGGCATTTTCCGGCAGATCCCTCCAGCTTCTGCAGCCGGAAATATCGCATCCCCAGCCCGGCAGTTCCTCGATCACCGGCTCTGCTTCCTCGAGTCTGCTGTCCGTCGGGAAAGAATCAAGCAGCACACCGTGCAGACGGTATCCCGTAATTACCGGAATTTTATCAAATGCTCCGAGCACATCCAGTTTGGTCAGTGCGATATCCTGTGCTTTCTGGCAGCGGATGCCGTACCGGCTTGCAACAGCGTCAAACGGTCCGACACGGCGCGGTCTGCCTGTTGCTGCGCCGAACTCTCCGCCGCTCTCCCGCAATTTTTCATTCCAGGCTTCGCCCATCGCCTTCTCCGCTGCAAACGGTCCCTCGCCTACGCATGTGGAATATGCTTTCATGACGCCTACCACGTTGTCGAGCGCGCAGCCCGGAATACCGGCACCGATCGGGGCATAGCTTGCGATTGTATTGGAGCTGGATGTAAACGGATAAATGCCATAATCAATATCGCGGAGCGCTCCAAGCTGCGCCTCAAACAGAATATTTTTCCCTTGACCGGCAGCAGCACCGAGCAATGTTCCCACGTCGCAGATATAATCTTTGAAAAATTCTGCCTGGCTTCTGCACCACTCCATAATCTCATCATAGGAGAGCGGCTCCTGATTGTATACATTCTCCAGCACCAGATTCTTGCTGTCGATGATAACTTTTAAACGATGCTGTACGGACGGCGCATCCAGTTCCAGCAGATCGCCCATCCGAAGCGTCTTTTTCATATATTTATCTCCGTAGGCGTAGGCGATGCCTCTCCGGGTCGATCCGAATGCGGAACCCGTCTTGGAAAGCCGCTCCTCCTCAAGCACATCCTGTCTCACATGGAACGGCATGCAGATGGTCGCCTTATCTGAAATCTTAAGGTTCGACGCATCCACTTTTACTTTCATATACTGCATCATTGCAATCTCATGGCGCAGATGATCCGGATCGATCACCATACCGTTTCCCAGCACACAGACTGCCGTCGGATGCAGGATACCGGACGGAAGCAGATTCAGCACAAATTTTCCCTGATCCGTCACCACCGTATGCCCGGCGTTATTGCCTCCCTGATAACGGACAACATAGTCCGCCTTTTCTGTGAGAAGATCCACGATTCTTCCCTTTCCTTCATCGCCCCAGTTAATTCCCGTCACTGATGTTAACATAATAATTGCCTCTCTTTCTAATTGCGGATGTCCTCCAGCTTCTTGGACACTCTTGTCTTTCTTTTTCTTCCGGTATAGTCTGCGCGGATGTTCTGCACAATCCGGTTAAAATCACTGTCCGCCACCGCCACATCGCAGCAGGTCTCCGAGTCTTTGTCTCCATAGACAATACTGTGATGCACATGCAGCATCTTCATAAGCCGGTCAAGCATGTTCCGCGGGCTTGCCTCAATCGACAGAATCTTGAGAAGACTCTTCTCCCCGAATACGTGATCCTCCAACAGGAATTTCAGCTTCCCGGCGAATCCCATCTCCTCAAGCTGCTTCTCCAGCATAATCAACCGGTTGTGCGTGTCCAGAACACTGAAATACAAAATATGATCTTCATCGTGCGGTGCACGTTTCATATAGTTGCGGTACGGCGAAGTCCGGAGTTTCTTTAAGTAGCCCTTCTGGTCCTCGTCCACCAGATCGTTATAGTAAATCACCCACACGTCATCCACGATGACATTGGTGAAAAATGCGCGGTTCTGCTCCGTCAAAAGCTGCCGGATACGGATTCCCATATCGTGCTCCATCAGGCATGCATGCAGATACCTGTTCTGATAAATATCATACAGAACCGCTCCGTCAAGGGCGATCACCGGCAGGCGCAGCTTTAAGTGCTCGACCTCCGCAATCAAAGACGCCGGTGTCTGTCTGGTTATCATGGTAAAAAGTGCGCCCTCGTCAATCATATGATTTAATGCTGTCTTGTTAAATTCGCTGATCTGCCGGTGCGCGCTGCGCAGCTCGTCATCCAGCTCCGCCACGAACAGCACATCGTTGCGCTTCTTCCCGTGTGTGTGAAAGCTGCCGACCAGACTGCCGATTCCCACGCCGAGGAAGGTATCCACCACCCTGTAAAACAGGAATTCATACGGCGATACTCCGTCATGTGCAATGACCGCAACGCTTAAATACGCCACGCACGCCATGAACGCAATGTACTGTTTGCCGAGCAGCACCGTCAGATAAATGGTAATGCAGATCATCACCGCATTTAAAAGATCCCACCACAGTTCGCCTCCGGGCAGACCCTTGAGTGGCATTTCCAAAAGCATCGCCACCGCACCGGTGACCGCGCCGATCAATGTTCCGATCGCACGGTTGAATGCCGTGTCCTTTGTGTTTGCAATATCCGGCTGGATACAGATGATCGTCGTGATCAGAACGTAGAACGGCGATCGCTTTGCCCCTACCGCGGTAAAAATCAGCAAGATTAGAAAAGCCGCTATCGATGTTTTTATAATTCTCATGCCAATGCGCGGCATACTCTTTTTCATGTTCTCATCCCTTTTCAGACACTTCTGACATAACGTTCCATCTCTTCCCGGAACCCCAGCGCAATTCCGTCTGCCTGCTCAATGTTGCGTTCCATCGCATCGCCAAAATGGCGCAGCGGAAGGAAAATTCCCAGTTCCTCGCTTCCGGTCTCCTGCCCGTTTACCTGCATTTTCCCGTAATACATAAAGGCGCGCGGCAGCACATCTTCAAGCCGCATCAGCGCGTCCCATACATGGACATACACCTGCGCATCCGTCAGATGCTCCTGCAAATGTTCCGGCATTGCATAGAGCAGCAGAATTCCCAGATGTCTTCCGATCTCCACGCTCTCCACCGACAGATCCTCCTCGCCGTAGCGGTGCTCCTCGCGGAAACCGTACGCCAGATATTCCCGCATCTGTGGGATCGGCTCCCTGTGCTGATAGATTCTGCTGAACTTCTGGTAAACCTTGTCCGGGACGTTCACCGGGAGCTTCTCTCTTAAGATTCCCTGGTCATCGGTCAAAAGAATCGGGTTTGTCTTGCCCTTGTCGTTAAACCGGATCGGGATCAGGAAAGAGTTGCGCAGCAGGTCAAACATGCTGTTTCCACAGATCGCCATCAGAAATGCCGACAGATCCTTGTTCTGGTATGCCTGAAACAACGCCCTTGTAAAGGTCTGTGACGATACCTCCGGCATCTGCGCATCCATATCCTCCGATTCCGGAAAATGCTCATAAAACGTATCCTTCAGTCTCTCACACGCATCCGGATTTTCCAGAATCTTCTCAAACAACTGCTCCGCTTTTTCTTCCCTTGGAAAAATAGTTGCCATCACACTCTCCCCTTTCTGTCTGTTCTCACCTGTTCCATGCGCGCAGCTTTTCCAGGAACATTAACAGCACACTCACCATCAGAAGTCCGCCTGATACCCAGATCACATGTACCCCGTAACGAACCGATAAGTTGCCGCCTGCCCCGGCGCCCAGTGCGAAAAACAGGATGATGCCAAAATAATAAAGAGCCTGCTTTAAAAACTCGGGACGGCGCTCCCTGAAATACATGGAAAGCGATGCCGTACCGCTCCGCAGATTGCCGATGCACATCGTGCTGGCGTAGGAATAGCCGTCCACCTTCCGGAATGCCTGCACCTGCATCGCACAGGAGAACGACACCAGGATGGTCGCCGTCATATTGAGGGTCTGCGGAAGGAATCCGACAATCAAAAGGATTGCAATTTCCAGCAGCAGAATTCCCTGCCGCCAGTGCAACCGCCTGGCAAAACGGAACTGCGCCTGTATCCGCTCCGCCGCCAGCACGCCAAACGCGAATGCCAGAAGCGGCAGCAGATACTTCAGCCCGTCCTTCCACTCTCCCATCATAAAATGCTGGCTCATCAACACCACATTGCCCGTCTGTGCATTGGAGAACACCTTGTCTCTGGTAAAGTAGGTGTATGCATCCTGAAACCCTCCGGACATTGCAAGGAAAATACTGTTGATAAACGCTTCCGACATCTGCTTTTCCGGAAGTACCTGTGTCAGCCAGCCTGTGAACGTTCCCTTTTTCACCTGTATCACTCCAAACTCTCTTGCTTTCTTGATCCTTCTGTATTATACTGACCGGAAACAGATATGTAAAAAGTATATTTTATATATTGGATATATCAATATCATATATCGAAGAGTGCAAAAGGAGGCACGGATCATGACGCTGGATTACTACCGCATTTTTTACTATGTTGCACAATATCAAAGCTTTTCCAAAGCTGCTGAGATTCTTGGGAACAACCAGCCGAATCTCTCCCGCTGCATGAATCTGCTCGAGAGCGAGCTCGGCTGCAAGCTGCTTGTGCGCACCAACCGCGGTGTCAGCCTGACGCCGGAGGGGGAACGCCTCTTCTCCCATGTCGCTATCGCCAACGAACAGCTGATGCTCGGGGAACAGGAAATCTTAAAAGACAAAAGTCTCGAAAGCGGTCTTGTGACCATCGGCGCGAGCGAGACGGCTCTGCGCCTGTTTCTTTTGAACAAACTGGAGCTTTTCCACCACAATTATCCACATGTGCGCCTGCAGATTTCCAATCATTCCACACCGCAGGCCATCCGTGCCCTGTCGCACGGCACCGTCGATTTTTCCGTGGTGACGACCCCGATCGACATCAAAAAACCTCTTCACAGGACGTCGCTTTTATCCTTTCGCGAAATCCTGATCGGAGGTTCTTCCTATGCCGCTATTGCCTCCCGCATGCAGAGTCTGCACGACCTGTCGGAGGTCCCTTTTATCTCTCTCGGAGCCGGAACCGGCACGAGAGAATTGTATTCCCAGTATTTTCTAAGTCATCATCTTGTATTTTCACCGGACATGGAAGCCTCCACGACCGATCAGATTCTGCCCATGGTCGCGCACAATCTCGGCATCGGCTTCTACCCGGAAGCGCTCGCCTCCGAACCGATTGCGCGCGGTGAAGTGCTTCCCATCCGTCTGGTCGAACCGATCCCGGAACGTGAGATCTGTCTCATCCGGGATACAAGCCGCCCGGAGAGCATCGCTGCCAGGAAGCTGATGGAATATCTGCAGAGGGATACCTGAAACGGCGTCGCTCAAATGCTTTTTTCTGGAACAAAGTGTGCACCAAACGTATCTCCCGCTCCAGTTGTCTCGATCGTGCTTTCCTGTAAAAATGCAGGTTGTTCTGCTCTGCGGCTGCCGCAGTATGCCCGGCCTCCCCCGCTTCCCATCGACAACAGAATCAGAGGAATGTAGTATTCCCGCCAAAGCATGTCCACTCGCGGTCGAAATCCTCCTCGCCAGTGAACCACCAGATCTCATTGTCCGATATTTTCAGCACATCGCACACTTCCATCCCGTAAGCGGTCTGTCTCTTCGCCTCTTCCATGGACTGCCAGAGCGGCTCTCTTATGTTCGGGTCAAAGGAGAGCATCGCCCCGTTTGCCTTTGCGGTCTCAATGGCATGTCTTGTGGCGCTTCGCACCGGCTCATCCGTCATCGAGAGCGTGCCAAAATGAATTATGCGGGTGTCCTTTAAGATCTGCTCCCGCAGTTCCTCCGCGCGCAGCATCATATCCGCACCCGGATTCCGGTAAAAAGAAAAATCGCGGTCTTATGTCCAAACTTCTGCAGCATTGCCAGCACATTGCAGGGTGCTCCGCCCGGATTCGCCTCATACATGAGATTCCCCTGTGCACTGCTGCCGTTTTCCGTAAAATCAATCAGCACTTCCCCCCGCGTACGTCTGCGCCGCATACGGCAGCTTCCTGAGATATGCCTCGTTTACAGTAATTACCTTTAAGATACAATCATCCGCTTCTTCAAACTGTCTCCTGCCTTCCAGTTTTTCATATTCCGTAAAATATTTTTATCATCCTTTATATCCGAAACCTGACAGCAATAGTCAATTGCCAGCTGCTGATATAATTTTCTTTTATATAATCCATATCCAACACCTCACTCTACGATAAACTGATCATCCACTTACGCCTCTTAAAAATAACAAGCGATACAACCAGCCTGAATATTTCTTCGGTGGTAAGCAATGTGTACACACCAACTATGCCCCACTTAAATACATACGCTGCAAGCAGACACAGTGGGATTCCGATGCACCATGTGCCAACAATATCAATAATCATAATCATTTTGGTATTGCCGCCGCTTCTTATGATACCTCCTCCAAGTATCATATTTTCAACCTTGACCGGTGCATACAGGGCAAATACCATAAGCAGTATCTTTCCAAGCTCTTTTACGCTGCCATCTACACGATACAGCCCGGTATATACTCCTGCCAGAAGAATAAGCAATATCGATACGGCTACCGCTCCGGCCAAGCCTGCATACATTATTTTCTTCGATTCTGTGTAAGCCTCATCGTATTCTTTCCTGCCAAGTCTCTTGCCGACAATCACACCGGCAGCCGCCGACAATCCGCTAAGTGCTCCTACAATAAGCCCCTGTATCGGACAGGTAAGTGTGTATGCCGCCAGATTTGCCATTCCGAGATGCCCATAGACGGCAGACTCTACATTTTGTCCGAGGCTCCACAAAAATTCGCTGACCAGAATCGGCATAATCATGATCAGATAATCCTTGATTGTAATTTTGCTGAAACGCAATGACCATACTGGTTTATCTTCATCCTTTCTGATACATAAGGCAAATCCAACAGCAATAAATGCCAGATTAAACAACTGCGAAATCAGTGTCGCGATCGCAGCTCCCTTTATTCCCATACATGGCAATCCGAATTTTCCAAATATCAGCAGATAATTAAGACCTGTGTTTACAGCGACTGCCCCAAAGCCCGCCCAAAAAGGTATTGTGGCATGCTCCTTGCAGCGCAGCCATGAGGATAAAATATTACCGGCCGCCATTGGAATATAGGAAAACGCTACTATCCTGAAATAGACCGCACCAGTATTTACAATACTCACGTCTCTCGTGTACAGCCCCAGAATCTGCGAGGGAAAAACTCCTGCCGCAAACAAAAACAGCACAGCTATTACCATTCCGCTAATAAAGCTCACATCAAAGCTGCTCCAGGCCTCTTTTGTATCTTCCGCACCAATAAACTGTGCGATCAGTATCCCCGCAACCGTACTCACTGCACCAATCACCACGGAAAAAATCAGCGAAAAGTTTCCACATAGTCCAACTGCCGATATATTAGTCTCTCCTAACTGTCCTATCATAATCTGGTCTACAATTGAAAAAGATGCCTACAGCATACTTTGCAAGGTGACCGGAATTGCTATTTTACACAATGATTTCATAAACTTCGACATTATAATTCCCTCGTACTTTCTCTCTTAATTAACTCAACCGGAAGCACGATTTCTGTCTCACATTCTGCTCCATCACGCATTGCCTCAAGACACTTAATTGCAGTTTCTGCCCTAAGGGACGCCTCCTGATGAATGATTGTTAGAGAAGGATGGCTTTCCCTGCTTGCCATGTTGTCATCAAAACCGATGATCTGGATATCCTTTGGAATCCGAATGTTCTTTCCCTGTAAAAACCTCATAAACTCAAGTGCATAGAAATCTGATACCGCAAAAACAGCGGTAACATTTTTCTCTAACAGCGCCTGATATTTATCCTCATAAAAACGCATTCTCTCCTTTTCTGTCCTTGGTATTTTCCATCTTAATGTTTCTCCCGGTCCAAAGGCTTCGCTAAAACCTTCGATGCGCTCTTTATCCATGCAGATAAAATTGTCCGCTATGCACAACGCTTTTTTATGTCCAAGCTCCCTAAAATATCTTCCTGCCTGATAACCACCGTCATAATGATTGATGACCAGATTGACCACCTTGGAACATTTTTCAAAATAACCATCATACACTACAAACGATATCCGCATCTGATTTCTGAGTTTCTCATAATCCGCTTCACAAAAACCCATCAGAATCAGCCCATCCATATTCCACATAGATGCAAACACCGGAATCTCACTGATGTCAGATGTCGTTTTTATCATCAGAAAATATCCTTTTTCATTTACCTCATGGGAGAGAGCATTTATTGAAGCCATAACAAATCCATCCTCTAAAACCCTGCCCTCATACTTTTCATTATCATTCACCACCACTCCGATGATTCTTGAATTATTCCTGGCAAGCAGAATAGCTGCCATATTCGGGCTATATCCCGACCTCTCCAGCTCCTGCTGGACGCGTTTTACCGTCTCATCCGAAATCTTTTCTGTTTTTCTGTGAATCACCTTTGAGACAGTTGCAGTACTAAGACCTAATGAATCTGCAACATCCGCAATCCGAACTCTGTCCTGTGCCATATGTATTCCTTCTTTTCCTATATTCTGATTATATGGTACAACAGAAATATGTGTGTTACAAAGGTTAAGTGCATAACCCATGACAAAAATTGCATTCCTGCCTCTTGCATACGGTTATGAAGTATGTCCACCTCTTGCACGGTGGCGAGCCGATGAACTTTCTGTAATAGAAAAACACCCTACATTGCTGCAAGGTGTCGATGTTGTATGCATCTTTTATCTCTGGTGCATATTTCATAATCATGTCTGCAAGAAAGCCACAGCAGCATCCAAAATCCTTGTTCATTGCCAAGCCTCCCTTAAATGCAAGAATTTCTTACTATTTTACAAGTGAAGTTTGGACTATACGGTCTTTGGTCAGCAATGCCTGATGCCGAATTTCTGACACTTTTTATCTCCATACCTCTTTTGAAATGGAAACCATCTGCATTTTCTCAAAAATAAAATACGATACAACATCATATCGTAAAAAAAGTAAAGCATATGCCATGTTGTTTTCTCCTATCTTCCCACCAGCTTTAAGAATTTCTTATCATTCATCTGCTCATTCGTAACATACTCCCCATCACAAAATAGCGCATAAGTCGTAATCGGCGTTGGTACATTCTGAGCATCCTTCCTACTTTCGATCTTCACAGCCTTGAATGGAATGCCATTCTTCTGAGCGGTTTCTTCCAAGATTGGTACATACTTTGCATTGAAAGGACATTGGTTTGTATAATAAAGAACATAGCCACGTTCATTTATATGAGGGTGTTTTGCACATTCCTTGAACACCGGTGGCTCAGTTTTCTCTTCAAATGGCAGATACCATAACTGGATTCCATTATCAGCCTCATCACAAACTTCAAATCCTTTATATTTTAGAAACTTCGGATCAGCCAGAAATGGCTTTTTCCTTGCTGCCGCAAGAATACATAGGCCTTCCTTCCCCTTTTCTCTGCTGTCCTCAATACACCTGGAAAGTAAGTCACTTGAATATCCATGACCTTTGAAAGAACCGGACACCCACAAACAATTAATATACATATAACCAGGTGCCTCGATTGGATTCCATGCACACTCCGCAGGTATGTACTCAATAAAGCACTTGCCGCGTTCTACGCTCTTAAGAAACACAAGACCTTCATCAAATCTATCCGCAAGCCATGCCTTCTTTGATGATACCTGAATATCTTTATTGTCGGAAATGGCACAGCAAATATGCTCCTTTTCAAGATTTTCTTTCGTAACTCTAATATATTCCATACCTTTAAGCCCTCCTTATCGGATGCCTGACCACAGTCTTCAATTTCTCAGGTGCCACTCTCCGCGCATCACTCAGATAAATCTCGTGGTGCATCCTCTGATCCGTTATATCAAGTGTATATCCCTGTTCTTCCATAAATCTGTGCATTGCATCTACCGTAGCAGGCTCATCGTCATACGCTCCGATATGCATACACTGTACACATAAGCCCTCCTCATAGGAAAAAAACTCAACCTTAGAAAAATCCTGTTTTTTCTTTGCCGTAGCTTTCCTGACAGCCCAGTCGAAATTCTCCCTGGTAACAAAATCTGGCAAGCGAATAACAGAAATCCACTTAAAATCTTCCTTACGAGCATAATCAATTCCGGATACGCCGTCTCGCCTGCCGGCTCGGTCGGTTCGCAGCATGGCGTCCCCCGGACGCCGCTCACCCTGCCACCAGAATCCCTCTAATGGCGGCACGACATAATCGAAATATCCATCAATCTGATGATCTTCCTTTTTGCTCATTTTAATCGTAAATGCAATTCCATACAGAAGTCCGATAGCCTGCTTGTATTCTCCGTCTGCATCATTTGGATTGCCGCTTCCCCTTACCGCTATATAGTTCATTTTCGGAACAGTTACGATAGACGGTGTGCCTTTCGGCATATAAAATTCTTTATATTCTTTTTTATAATCAAATGTCATTTTCCTAATCCTCCATAGATTTTTAATGTTTCTTCCGCATTCCTGCGGATAATGTCCCGTGCTTCTTTTGGTTCAAGCACCTCTACTTTTGCTCCAAATGTCATAAGCCATGTCACAAGGTTTTCCATATCCGTATAGTCTGCTGAAAAGAGCAGCCTTCCATCGTCTGTTTCTGTAAAGCAGTTCGGTCCAAATTCTTCAACCAGCCGCCACTTCATATTCGGTGTGAAAAGAGCTTTTACCTTTATCCCACCCGGAAATATCTTCTCATTTGACAAATCCGGCATTGGTACATCTCTGCACAGAAATCCACGGTCTGTTTCAACAACACAATCCATACGGTTCAGTTTGAACAGCCTGTAATCTTTACGTTCTAAACACCACCCCCATACATACCAGCTCGACCACTGGAAAACCAGATAATATGGTTCTACCCTTCGGTTGCTCTCTCCGGACGGAGCATAATACTTAAATCGTATGATGCGCCTGTTTTCTATTGCACTCTGTATTACCTCGATCTTTGGAGCAAGGGAACCCTTATACCATGAAGATAAGTCAATCAGCATAGAGTCTCTTCCACTGATGAACTCTGATGATCCGGTCTGGATTTTCTCCATCAGCTGACTGTAGTATCTGCTTCCGCTCACACTGTCAAGACTCCTCAGCCCCGCAAGAATCATCTGCATATCTTTGGATGTCAGAATCGTCCTATCCATACGATATCCGTCCATAATACTAATACCGCCACCGGTTCCCTGTGCCGTCCTTATTGGAATACCTGCTTTGCAAAGGTCTTCAATATCCCGGTTTATTGTCCTGCGGGATACCTCAAATTTTTCTGCCAGTTCAGGAGCCGTTGTCTTTTCTTCCTGCAGTAAGATTGACAATATCCCAATAAGCCTATCTGTCTTCATAATTCCACTCTCCATACATATCATATCTAACACAACACGACAACTATATGTCATGTTTATTATATCCACAAAAAAATTTTCTGTAAACAAAAAGCCTCCGAACATCAGGTTTTATTCCCAATGTCCGAAGGCTCTATAGCATTAGTTAAATTTTCTCTTTCTTATAAGCCGAATCATCCTACGATCCACTTGGAATCATCTGAAAATATCTCAGTGCCTCTACGATTGCCTCCTCCACTTCATCTATTTTATCATATTGGGTATCTAATCGTCTCTGCAAATCTGAAATTTTTTATCGTAATGAATATCTGTAACATCCAGATTAGCTTCATGAATTCCCTCATATACAGGGAACTCCGATTGTTCCACTATATGCGTTTCATTACGGGTTCCCGTTTTCTTTTCGGTTCGCCTGCGTCCGTATGCTATCTTCCCCATATACACTTGGTTATCAATTATTTTTTTGATAAAACTTGATGAGAAACCGGGAATTGTTCCGTTTTGACGTAATTTCTTTGTATAACCATGATTATTCAAATAATTGGCAACGTCATTGATTTCATCATTGGTATGAATATATCGTTCAAAAATCATTTGAATAATTTCCACTTCATCCTCTGCAATGACAAGTTCTCCATTTTCCAGCTTATATCCATAAGATGCAAATCCACCGTTCCATTTTCCTTCTCTGGCTTTTTGCACACGTCCAGCCATCGTCTGTACTCTTATATTCTCACGTTCCATCTCTGCTACAGCAGCAATAATAGATATAAGCAGTTTACCGGCTTCTTTTGAGCTGTCAATTCCATCTTCTACACAGACAAGATTCACACCATAATCCTGCATAAGCTGTAAAGAGCTGAGCACATCTGCTGCATTTCTGCCAAATCGCGATAATTTAAATACAAGGACGAAATCAACTCCGTCCTTGCCATCTTCAATATCATTCAGCATCCGCATAAATTCCTGGCGGCCTTTTATATTCTTACCGGAATGCCCTTCATCAGAATATTCTCCAACAATCTCCATATCTTGAAATTCTGCATATTTTCTAAGCTTGTCCTTCTGTGCATCCAGGCTGTATCCATCAACCTGAATAGCCGTAGATACACGAGCATATATGTAACATCTTGTTTTTTTCATCTTTATCCCCCAAACTTGTCTTAATAATATGAATCTATCGTAATCTTGGAAGCTTATCAGTACTAATTGATTCTAGTGTACGAATCTGTTGCAAAGCCAATTGTCGAAGCAATTCCATTCTTTCTTTTTGGTTTTTCCCTTGATGAATCAACACTGCATTATAGCTTTCTAAATTAGCCAAGATTAATAATTGATTCAGGGTTGCACCATCTCTCATATTACCTTTTATATCCGGATTTTCATCTTTCCATTGTTTTGCCGTTCTGCCAAATAGAACCACATTTAACATATCAGCTTCATTTGCATATGTAAAACTGATTTGTGCCGGTGTCAATTCCGGTGGTATCAATTTTTCTTTGATTGCATCTGTATGTATTCTATAATTCAGTTTTGATATTTCTCTGTTTAGATTCCAATTCAATGAAAAACGGCTATTTTCATCTGCTTTCAGCCTTTTATAATCCTTGATTATATAAAGTTTAAATTCTGCTGAAATCCATGATGCAAATTCAAACGCAATATCTGAATGTGCAAAAGTGCCACCATATCGTCCAGATTTACTTACGATTCCTATTGCTCCAGTTGTCTCTATCCATTTTGTAGGTGACATTGTAAATGCATTAGACCCTGCCTGATTTCTAAAGGAGTCGAATTCGACCCCTTTAAAATTACTATTATGTAGTTTTTCCCATAAACCAAGAAATTCTATTGTATCCTTGCTTCTCATCCAATTTTTGATTACATCCTTTGGTTCATCACTTTTATAACGCGCAATATCAGTCAGTGATATAAATTCATTTTCAAAGTCCTGTGTATATATTCCAATATCAATTCCATTAGCATGAATTGTGTCTTTGACAAGATTTTTCACTTCATCATCCTCCACTTCAATTGTCTATTTACTTTCCATCTCATTTTTGTCCTTTAATTCGTCATAATACGCTTTATACCTGTAAATCGTTCTCTCACTGACATTATTCCTTCTTGCAATCTCTACCATAGTCATTCCACTTTCATAACCGGCAACAAAATCATTGTAAATAGCCATCCATTTTGCATTATGCTTCTGCCTTCCGCTTAATTTACGATTTTTATAATATTCCAATTCTTCACGTAACTCAGCGTTCTCATTTTCCAACTCTTCAATTCTTTTTAATGCTTCCTCAAGTGTTATAACCTTCTCCACTTCATTGTTTCTCCGTTCATGTCATTTTCGTTTTGTCTGTATTATATATTGATAATCAGTATTAGTCAATTTGATTTTGTCATGCACGAACACTTTTCATATTCATCATGTGAATAAAATACCGCTGATACCTTTTGCAAGCTATGTCTTTCCATAGACTCTCTGCCTGAATATTCCTAATCCACTCGTTTAGATTCCATTTTCGTTTTAAATCCGGTCCATATTTTAGAATCAAGGATGTTATTACATCTGCACATCTTTCAAAGGCTGCATTCTCTTTTGCATCTTCATAATACTTCTTTCTCATTGTTGCTCCCCTTTCCGAACATAATTTGTTTTGGCAACCAGTTTGAATTATCTGCTTTGCGCAAATCATAAACCTAAATCTTATTTGGTCTTCCCAATCCCTGGTGTCTTCGGTAAATCAAGCCATGCTCCTCCAGCTCCTTCAACATTTTGTTAACCTTCTTATTCCCCAGGTTCATCAGGTTCATAATTTCTTCGATTGTAAAAATGATATAGGTAATTCCATATTTATCACGCCATGCGTCTCCATTGGAGTCTGACAGGCACTTGTGATCCAGCAGTATTCCATATAATACTTAGTAAAATCGAACATCCTTTTTGTAAATGTGTGTTTCTATCGCCTTTTAGATTAAAATAATGTGAACATTTATTTTTACACGTTTTATTCATTTTTGCTTTGGAATTATAATCATTTCGTGAAATTGAATATTAGAAAAGGCTATCTCACTTTAGATGTGAGGTAGCCTTGACTTGAAAAATTATACACTATCTGTTCTTTTAATTTACAATTTATCACCATACGGTAACGACTTAATATAATCTTCCATAAAATGCCAATCTGGAACATATCCTTCTTCTGAATATTTATGTTTGTCATCAATAAAAATCGTTCCGTCAGTATTATGTTGCACAGGAAGTTTTATAATTGTATCCGAAATTCTTTCCATTAAGAATGCTCTGCCATATGAATATTTATATTGCTCTTTTTGCAATATGCTCACAATAAACATTCCTAATAATTTGTTTAACCACTCAGCTCTAACTACTACCATATGGTCACCTGTAATAAATTCATCCGCTTGATAAAAACAAGTAGCTGTTGTATCGCCTATCGAGATTGCATTTCCTTCTTCGACAAATTCACTAGGTATATCTTTTTTATTAACAATTAACTCACAACCATTATTTTCACTCGTTCTTGTAATGTAATGAATTCCAAAATCCTGCTCTGTTGTTTCTTCTAACTCGTCTTTATTAAATGCTTTTGCTTTATATGGTTTCTGAATCAAATTTCCCAAACGAAACTCCTTCCATTTGACAACTTTCAACTCCACAGTTTCATAATTATTTTGTGTCGTCAACGGTTTATGATTTAATGATTTTATATAATCTTCCATGAACTTCCAATCTGGAACATAACCATCATCCGAATACTTTTTATCCACATCAATAAATGGTGTTCCATCAGCATTATGCTGAATAGGAAGATTGATCTTTGTATCAGCCAAATGAGTTTTCCATTTTCTTCCAAATGAATATTTTGGTCTTTCTTGCGAATATATAGTTGCTAAAAATATACCTGTATATTCATTCAAATTATCATTATATCCTGCAACAATATCTGTGGTTCCTATAAAATCTACATCCATATAATTTGCATATCCAACAGAACCTTGTCCGTTGCAAATGAATATAATACAATTACCCTTTGTCATTAAACTTTCATCTTTAACACAATGCAACATAACTCCATTGTCATCTTTTTTCGCGCCTACATAAAAACATTCATTTCCATTTTCAAGCATTTGTTGATTTGCTTTACCATTTTGCATATCATAAAACAATTTTGATGTTTTAAACTCTTTCCAGTCATTAACATTAAGATTCATAAATCTTGCCCTCCTTGATAAGATACGCAAGATAACTATTCAATGTCCGCTGAAAATCTTCTTCACGAAGTTTTGTGTAATCAGTTTTCATATATGCTTCGCAAAGCCATTCATCTTTCCCGGTTACTTCTGCTGTTGCAGATAAGCCCGCAACTGATTTATGATTACGGAATAAACGAAGCCATTCTTCTTCAATAGCCTTCCATTTACTATTTCCATCATCATCAAACTGTTCTACGCGTCCGAGATTTTTCTTTTTCTTGAAACCATCTTCTTTATAGTAACCAAAAAATGTTTCTTTTGTGGTTCCATCAACTTTAACATGTGGTTCACCTAAAGTAAAAACCATACAACAAGCCGATGCAGATGCTCCCGGATAAAAAATTTCATTTGGAAGTGTAAACACAGCTTCTAATGTGTTATTTTCTAACATTGCTATTTTTTCATTTTGAATAATGGATTTTGTTCCTATTGCTGTTGCAACTGGAAGCAATACTGCCATTTTCACCGTCTTACGAGGTTTACCATCTTTTTCTCTTTTATCATTCATTTCTTTGATTACATCAGATAAATAATGAACAAATACAAACCCCTTTGTTGGGTCTTCTTTTCCATTCTTTGAATTTCCCCAACTTGCTTTGTATTTAGCTGGTATTCCAATCGGTTTCGCATTATATGGCGGATTCATAAGAATAATATCAGGGTTTGCATCTTTGATAAACTCCTTGCAATCAAAACAACTTCCAAATTTAATATTGCTGTTTCCATCACCATGAATCAGCATATTTGTTGTAGAAAGACCATAGGCATTCTCCTCAACTTCAATGCCATAAATATGTTCTTCTTTTACCTTACGCATAAGGTCTTTTGCCTCTTCCTCACGTTTACCACGTCTACAATCAGCAAGCTCTTTTACCATCGCTTGTACAAGAAAAGAACCACTTCCACAAGTTGCATCAAGAACACGCTTTGTTCTATCTACGCCCGTAGCGCGACACATAAACTCTGTAATATGATCAGGTGTAAATGCCTGATTCTTATCTGCTTTTCCTGTGTATTTATTAAAAGCGATGAAGAACATGTTCAGAATATCCTGCCCTTCTGAACTGTCAGTATCAATATATCTGTAAATATCCAACATAATTGTTTCAAGAATTTCTACCCAATCAGTTGTTTTCAAAGCTCTAACCTTTTGATTTCCCAGAACATTCTTTTGAAGTAATTCAATCTTCTTAGCTTTATTGTCAGAGTCATCCAACAAATCAGATAATACGCCTTCAATAGCACCTCTGATGCCCTTTGGTGTCATCAGACTCCAGAACTCTTTCATTGAATCAACAAATTCTTTTGTAATCAAAACAGTACCTTTCTTTTTTACAAGGTCTTTGATATACAAGAGACTTGTTCCTACGAACTGACTACGAAGATTCTCGTCAATATCCTTTTTATGCAAAAGTTCATTTAATGAATATGTATTTCTAAGAACTGTTTCTCGGTCATTGGATTTATTGATTCTGAACAATCTTACATAATGGGCCATTCTGTCCAGCATAGCTTCATCTTTCAATACATGTTCATCATCAACAAATGATTTCCATCCTTTGATTTTATCGTTATTTGTATTGGCAAGAACACAAATAGCTTTGTTTCCCGGATGAATTGCACGTTCTTCCTCAAGATATTCACGCAACTGCTTTTCGTCATCATCCACATAGTTCTGCTTTGTCTCAATCAAAACCACCACATCATCCATTTCAAATCGAATATCCAATTTGAAGTGTGATACAGGATGACCAACCTTTGCTTCCAGTTGTGCTTTTCCACCTGCCGCCTGAACATAACTGTATTCTCCCGCTTCTATATTGCTTGTCAGAAATTCCTTTCCGACAATTTCTACCATGTCATGTCTAAGCATAATATCCTTAACTCCTTTTCATGAAACAATCTATATAATTCCGAAATGCTTAAACGCTTGCATGATTGCTTCTTCCTTCTCCGGTGTGCATTATGGCTGTCTCGCATTTTCTGATTTAGGTAAATTAAAATTCTCTCTCACATCCAGTCCGCATTTCTTCTTAATCTGTGCAATATACAACGAAGAAACCTTCAGTCCTGTCTGTTCGAGTACATAAGTCTTTATCTGTTCATAGGTTGCTTTTCCCTTGAACTCTGATAAATCCATATCCTCCAACGAGATGTCAACCTTCACTTTCCTACTGTCGACCAGTCTCCGTTCCACTTCGGTCCGCGCTGAGCAAAGCCACAGTCTCAACGGTACTTTCGTTGTCCCAACAAAGTTCCTGTGTCTCCCTGTCTCCAAAATACACCGGAAAACGGAACTTTATGTGCTTCAGGAATCTGCCATCTGGCTGCTCCTGCTCGTAAATGTCCACCTGTTCCACAAAGCTGTTAAGAAATTCTTTCTTCTCCAGGTCGGTGAACTTATCATATAGTTTATCAAAATATAAAAGAAATTGATAGACGTTTTCTTCTGATATTTTCTGTTGCTGAATATTCAGCAGGCGGTTCTTGACTTCCTCTATACTGTTCTCCACGCCTTCAATCTCATCATACAAACGGTATAACCTTGTCTCCATATCCTGATATTTCTTCTCATAAAATTTATCCATGATATCCAGATTGTCCATCTGCTGTCCAAGTCTTGCTTTTGCTCCGGTCAGCTGCCTGTGCTGCTTTTCCAATCCTTCAATCTCTTTTTCTATTTCTTCTGTATCAATTCTTGAACCGATTTTATTCAGAATTGCTTCTTCAAATTTAGGATTCTTCACCAGCTTCCGAATAACTTCTTCCACTGCATTGTTAATCTTCTCCTCACTCCATTGTTTACGATATCCACATTTATGACCATCTACCAGGCGACGATGTTTGCAGGCATAATAGAAATAATCCTTATATAAAGTTCCGTCTTTCTTTTTCTTTCGGTTCACGTTTCCATACATACCACTTCCACATAACGGGCATCTCAATATTCCAGATAAAATATGCTCATGATCGAGACTATGTGTCTTTTCATATTTCACACCTGTTTTTTCCCGTTTTTGATGTGCCAGCTCCCAGTCTGTTTCTGAAACAATCCCTTCATGGATACCATCGTGCAGCATATAATTTTCCTGTTTTACAATGCGATATTCATTTCTTGTTCCTGAAACTTTCTCGTTCTTCCTTCGTCCATAAGCCAGCTTTCCACAGTATACCGGATTATCCAGAACACCTTTTATAAACGAAGAAGCAAATGCGTCCAGTGTATTATTCTGTCGTTTTTTCTTTTTATATCCGTGCTGGTTCAGCCATGCAGCAATCGCAGAGATTCCCATATTGGTATGAATAAATTTGTCATAGATCAGGCGAATAATCTCTGCTTCGTCCTCTGCGATCTGCAATTCTCCATTTACCAATTCATAGCCATATGGAGCAAATCCACCGTTCCATTTTCCTTCCCTGGCTTTCTGCTTACGTCCTTCCATTGTCTGAACAAGGATATTCTCCCGTTCAATCTCTGCCACCGCAGACAGAACGGAAATCATCAGCTTTCCGCTATCTTTAGAGCTGTCAATTCCATCTTCAACACAGATCAAATTCACTCCGAAGTCCTGCATTCTTTGCAAAGAATTTAATACATCTGCCGCATTACGACCAAATCTGGAAAGCTTGAACACCAATACAAACTGCACCTCATCTGTTCCATTCTCAATATTGTCTAACATACGTTGGAATTCCGGTCTGCCCTCTACGCTCTTTCCAGACTTACCTTCGTCTGAATACTCATTTACAATTTCCATGTTCTGAAATTCCGCATATCTCTTGAGTTTTTCTTTCTGAGCATCCAGACTGTAGCCATCTACCTGCATGGTTGTGGATACTCTGGTATATATATCGCATTTAATCTTTTTATTCTTCATAATCTTCCTCGCAGTATAACTCTGTTTTATTGTCCCAACCTTATTTTAGTACTTGTTCCAACTATTTTCAATACTTATTTTCCGTATTGACGCATTTCTTCGCCAATCGTATAATTAAGTTAGATACAG
>SKEB01000129.1_pt1 | contig 99120 bp, 152 predicted proteins | sample 4826561 | NCBI WGS metagenome assembly SKEB01 (sample SAMN11008820, study PRJNA524170) | human gut metagenome | biome: Human fecal sample; material: Feces; isolation source: fecal sample from pouch patient p17 | host: Homo sapiens | place: Israel: Tel-Aviv | collected 2016-03-29
TCTTAGTATCGTATTGGTAAAGATTATATACTCCAAGACCAGTTAATCCAAGATATGGCATAGCATTAAACATTTTGTAAAATTGATCAGGGTCTTTATGTAATTTAAATAATTTCTTTAATGAACCATGTGCTTCAGGGTGTTGTAGATAACTATTAATCTGTTCCTTAGTAGCACTCTATGTTCTTTTATTAAGTATGCCTAACTAGGCCATATCACTTCTAGCAGTATTTACAAATGCTTTCATTTCAAATGGATTAGTAAGATATCTATAGTTATACTCGGATATCTTTTCGGCATTACTAACTGCATTGTTATATTCTTTAAATAATTTGAAATGCTTTTCTTTGCCTGCTTCCCACAACAGTTTGTTGTCTTTAACATCAAAAGTACCTCCTGGATTCTACATACCATCAACTAAGTGAGACATTTCATGGTAAATAGTTCCTTTAGTAGCATTGTCTTTTCCAGCTGTTACTACATAGTCTTTTAGTTTTGCAGGACTGTTTTCTACAGCTATTTCAAATGCTCTTTCATCATCTGGAGCAAAGTTAATTTTACCCTAATTGTCTATTCCTAGATCTTCATATTTCACATAAGGAGTATTTTGCATGTATTCAACTGGATCATTATAAGCATCAAGTATTTTCTTATAAGTATTCTCGTAGTCTGTACCATATTGAGCATCTACTGCTCTAGCTTTATCAAAATACTCTTTATTTAAATCTCCTAGTACTTCATTTCTAGCATTGTTAGCATCACTAATGTCTGAGATTTTGTAATTTGGATCACGCAACGAACTTTTCTCCTATTGCATTTTCTCTATTACTTTATTTAGCTGTCTAGTAAATCTATCCTTATTAACAGTAGGAACTGATCTACGAACTGCATCTGTAGACTCTCTTTCAATATTCTTAGCAATTCCACGTACACCTCTGGTAATAACTTTACCTAATCCAGTCCCTACTACTGGTATAAGACCTAATGATGCAATGCCTAAACCAGCCCAGTCTTTGTTTAATACTGCTTGAGACATATCTTTGACAGTGATGGCATCACCTACAGGAGTAAGATTAGCAGCATCCTCTATATCAAAAGCAGCTTTAACTGCACCTGTAGCTAAAGGTTCACCTGTCCATCTATTTACTCTACGACCATTATAGAAAGAAGGATAAGGAGGTTCTTTTTTGTCTCCTACTACTCCGCCATCTTCATACTTCTATAGATTCTTCCAGTCTATATAAGATGTATTTGGATTCTATTCTTTATACATCTTATACTATTGTATTCTTTGTTTAAATGCCTATCTATTCATTATTCAAAATATTCTTTGCCAAGATATGCTTTTGTTGTTCTAACAGTAGCGTGTTTAGTGTAAATGTCTACAAATATATGGAATTGTGGGTGATAGAAAGTAGTTTCAAGCTACTCGTAATACTTTACATCATCAACATCTATGATTGCAGTTATACCGCTATCTACAAATCCAGACTTAAGTAATTCATCAATGTATTCTTGTTTATCTGTTCCTTTCACCCATTCCATATTGTTTAATTTTAATTACTAATATTATTTGCTTTTCTTTCCACCTTTACCTTTAGTAGAGCTGGATTTCTTTCCTCCGCATCCCATAATTAATTCTCCTTTTCTTTAAAGTAAACATTACCAGATGCAGTATCGATAATCATACCAATGTCTTGCATCTGTTTCAAACTAAGTATACCAAATATTTCATAATCTGTATTTTGTTTAATAGACTTCTTTATATTATCTATATTAGTAGCTACAAACTGATACAACTTATGACCATTTAAGTCTACGTCTAAATCTTTAGTATGATAAACTTCTGATGCTTCTCCACCTGCTCCTACAATAGTAGAAGATAGTTTACTGCCAAGTTTATATCCTAATTCTTTAGTTTTTGTTATATCCACTAAAGCAATAGAAGCGCCAGTATCTACTAAGAAGTATACAGATTTACCATTTACTTTCAAAGGTAGTAATAATCTATTATTTACTACACTTATCTATTGATCTAGTTTTTCCATTACTTCTCTCCTACCACTTTATTTTTCAGGGATATCTTTGCTTTAAGTTTTTCTCTTTGCATAGCCGCTTCATCCTTTTGTTTTTGTAGTTTCTAAGCAGCTGTCAACTTCTCTCTTTCAAGCTGAATCTTCTTATCTTCAATCTTCTCTTTCATCTACTGTTCACGTATCTTAGCATTGAATTCAAATTGTTTACCTGCTTCCTCAGATGCCTACTTACGTTCAGCTAAAGCTTGTGCAGCTATTTCCATAGTATCAGGTATATTATTATCATTCTGATCTTGATCCTCTAAACCTCTATATGCTTGAAGCTGAGCAACTGTGATCTTAGTAGCATTATCTGTATCTATCTTATACTTTTCAAGATCCATCTCTGCTTCTTTTATCATCAATTCCTCTTCCTTAACTTCATTCTGCATTTGGATCATCTGCTGTTCTCTCTGAGCCTGTTGCTCTTCCAAAGCTTGCTGCTGTTCCATACGCTTCTGTTCAATATCTTCTAAGCGATTCTTAATCATATTAATGTTGTCCATTGTAATGATTTCAGCAATGTCTAATAGACTAGCACCATTTTGCATAGCAGGCTGCATAAGCTATTTAAGAGCTTCTAATTGTTGTTGATTCTTAGTAGAATCATCCAAAAAGATATCCATATCTTCATAGAAGAAGTCATCATTAAGAGTCAAGAATGCACGTGTAGCATCATCTAATACATAGTGTACACATCTCTTATCACTATCCTTCCATGCAAACTTAGCAGTATTGAGTAACATACTTAATACTTCTTTCTTTACTTGATTGTGAACCCAGAATAATGGTTCAGTAATGTGAGCAGATTGTACTACAGATCTTTCAACATTACCTACTAATTCATTAGATGAAATTGCTCCTTCTCTTTGTTTAGTAACACCAGTAATCTCAGATACCATTGATTCAATCTTATCCATCAGATTAATGTATTGATCAATAGTATTAGCCATAGTAAGATCTAACGCGGTAATCTGATTGAACTGTGATGGTTTACCACCTTCTCTACCAGGTATATCCCATCCTTCTTCATACGGATTTACAAAGTTAACACCTAAAGCACCTAAGTAATGCATCCATTTTGCTACATCAATATTCATACTTTTAGGTATCTGAGTAATATCCATGGTTACCACTTTACCTTTATCTCTAGCCATTGCTAGTTCAAGTCTATACCATATTACAATATACATATACTGTAATGGTTTCATCATACTAACCAAGGACCTAGGAGAACTATTGGTATTGTTGTATACTACGCCAGTATAAGGCAGTTTTTGCGAATTAGGGTTATCAGCTGAGATATGTTGATACTCAACTGGCTGTATACCTATATACAGGTCTTCTCCAACTCTGTATCCTTCCCATACTTCGATAATCCATGTCCATTCTACGTTAACTTCCCTACCTGTAACTTTATAACTTTCATCTACTTCAAATTCTTCTTCTACCCCAGTTTCAGGGTTAATGATAGTAACAAATCCAATCTTCTTAAACGATTTCCAACAACAATGCCATACATTGATATTATCGGCGTTTTGAAATGGGTTAGAACTAAAACCATTAATAGTTCTAGTTTTAATATGTGGATAGTCTAAAGATGTCTTACGAACCTGTGGATTCAGTCCTCCTCTAGTACCATCATCCATCATATCCAGCAATTCGTTTAACTACTTCTCTGACATTTTATCATAGAATCTGTCATAGATCTCCGTAGCAGACATATTCATTTTACGACAGCACCAAGCTGCTTCGTGAATGAATTCTAAATCAGCAGATTGTTCATAACTGAAACTCAGTGGATTTACTCTTTCAACATAAGGTTCCCCATTAATTACTCCTACATAGTAAATCTCTTCTCCAGCTATTAATGCATCCTTCCACCCCTTGAAGAATTCATGTGTAACATTTAACTTCTGCTTCAAATAGTTTAGACTATGCTGTGCTGCAATTTCTGCAATATCTTTATAATCTTTTGTTAAATATTTCTGTATCTACTCAGGTGTCATTATTTCACCAGACTGTAAAGCCTCTTGATATCTAGCCTACTCTTCAGGACCAAGTTTAGACATAATAGATGCCTATACATAATCAATAAGTAATTGCTTAGCTTTATCCTATAGATTACTAGTAGCAATATCACTAGTTCTTACTACTCTAAAGTTGAATGGGCGCTTAGTCTCTTCTCCAAGTAATAGATCTATCTTTGGTTTAATAATGTTATAATCCTAAGCAGTTGCAGGAAACCCATCATCTTGTTTAAATGGGTTAGTAACATACTTTAGATCTTTTTCATTGTATATACTATTATACAGATCATAGTATGTCTGCATCTCTTCTTCCCTACTCCTATTATTACCATTTCTGGAAGAGGCACTGTGACCGATAATATAGTCTACGCAGTTTTCTTTCCATTCCTTGGTCTTCTTAGACATAGGTACTTTCTATGCAGGAAATATGTTAATGTTATTCATAATTAAAACGTATACGTATTTGAATCATTAAATAGGTTAGGCATACTTGGTTCATCTGACCACTGTTGCGCAAATATTGGTCCATCAAATAATATCCTATTCCTATTCTCTTTAGTCTTTTCTTTAACAACTAAATTATGTAGTTGCTCTTTATAAATCATTAGCTATATTAACGCGCACACTCTATCGAAATTGCCTTTGTCGTTATAACCTATAAGTTCTTCCAATAGCGGTTCTGATAGTATCTTGGTTAAGTTCTTTTTGCCTGGAGCATACTCTTCATTAAGCCAATCTTTTATCATACCTTCACCCCAGTCCTTAATCTACTTATTGATATGGCAACCCTTTCTACGCTATACTTTAGAGTTACCGACAATATCATTAATGATGTCAGGTTGATCTGCTAGTAAGTAATCACAATGTTTAGCAGTAAAGTATGGGAATATACCTTTACGCTCATTTTCATACATTAATCTAGCATTGTAGTAAAGCAATAGTTTACGTGCGTTCTCGTAGTATTCTTCTGCCGTAGAAGGCCTTCCAGTATACTCTGCAACAATTATATCGTAATACTCTTCAAAGCTCTAGAATCGCTTGTAAATGAACATAGAGCCTAATGAATTAGTACCAGCCTAATCATGATCATATGGGTCCATACCAGCTATGTATAATCCAACAGGTGCATCCTATACTGGGTGTTCCCATATTACTATTGAACCAGTAGGATCATCATCTTTACTTAACGGATATTTAGTAATATCGCCTCTCTTCTTAGGTATCCACTTAAGTAAACCATCTTCACCAAATACTAAATCGCCTACTTGTTTGTGATTTTGTAGGCTACGATTGGTGCGAATCATAGCTAAATGTGCTTGTAATTCTTTCTTAGGGAAGATATTACCATTAAATTCGAGCATTGCTTCAGCAGGTGTAATGGGTCGCTCTGCTACATATCTATCTACAGCTGTAGTGCTAGTAGCATTTTCTATTACATCTCTACGTAAGTCTAATATTCTGTCTATAGACTTTTTATGCAAAGTATTACCATCTACATCCATATACAGACGATTACCATTATCGTCCACATCAGATATATTAGTATACTGTGGTACAAAGAATCCACACGGTTTATCTCCTGGGTTTTCATCCCATATATTCTAGAAGCCTAAACAATTATAGCCTTTAGGATTATAGAACATGTCCTTCAGTGTATCAAATGCTGAAGAAGGGTCACCACCAGTACCAAATGCTAACATAAGACCATACGCTACACCATCTTGTTCTACAGAAGGTCTAGCAATCTGCCATGCTGCACCTAATTCACTGAATGAACCTGCTTCCTCAAATAAGATAAGCTTACCTGATTTACCACGTACTACGTCAGGATTGTCTTTTAGAGTAACACCAATGATTTCAGATTTGTAACCCAATTCTATTTCATTGCCATACTCGTCTTTAACATTAACTGCTGCACGTTTACGCATCTAAGTATTAACAGATCTTTTCTTACCCCAAGCTGTATTCTTATCAATAAAGTCCATGTAGTCCCACGCTTTAGTAAGAATACCATCTTCAGTAAGATACTGTTTATTTGATGCATATATATATGTCTTACTATCTGGTATTAGATAATAGTTACGGCAAGCCATAGCTGCACCTTTAAAGGAGTAACCACGACGTCTGGCTTTTAATACACACATATGTGTACCTGATTCTTCAGCTTCCTATATAGCAGTAAAGTAATAGTAATCATAATCCCAGAAATCAGCAAATTCTACTTTCTTTACTTTACGTTTCTTTTGATTACCAAATCTATCTGTATATGTTTCATACACTACTCTAGAGATAGGACAATAGTTCAAATAAAAATAGTTATACCCGCTTATCCAATCACCGTCTTCAGCAGTATAACCATCTATACAATATTTAATTTCCTTGTCCCAGAATTGAAAATACTCTGTAGTATTCTTAGGGTAGGAACAATAAGAGCCAGTCTCTATGTACTATAGAGCTGGCTTTCTGAACTTATTGCTATTCTTAATAGGCTTATAAAAATCAATCTTGCTTACTATCTATCTGTCTTCCATTATCTTCTTTTCCGAATGGTAGTCCCAGGCAGAGTTGAACTGCCGACCTCTACATTATCAGTGTAGCGCTCTAACCAACTGAGCTATAGGACTTTGAAAAAGGAGGTATTTAACCTCCCTAAATGTTGCGGGAGTTGGACTCGAACCAACGACTTCGGAGTTATGAGCACCGCGAGCTACCAACTGCTCTATCCCGCCATAATAGAGTTATACCACTAACTCTATAAAAGTGCCTACTTACGATTAGGACCATCATTAGCTGTGTTTACTATTGGATCAAATAGTAAGTGACTTAGGTGGTTACGTTGATGCGCGCTCATCTTCAATATTTATTGGTAGCCCTACTCTCGGGTCGAACGGAGACCTTCTGTTTTAGAGACAGATGTGCACAGCCGGTACACCATAGGGCAATATATGCTTGACTTCTTTTAAGACACTCAAGCTATGTCCAGTCATAACTTTACTATTGAATAGTTATTTCTTCAAACTACGTTTTACAGGTTTAAAGATTCTCTTATACCACGGAGAATGCAACAGATCTTGGCGTTTAGCTTCACATTCTGCAATAGCTTCAAAAATATCTTTATTCTCGTCTGTAAGATCCAGAACTACGTCCGGCATTGTAAAATTGTTCTTCATATTATTTTCAGTGTTAATACTCAATAAAACGCTTAATTTTATACTAGTTTCCATGTAATGTTTTTTTTAAACAAATTAATTTAATTCATAAGGATTAATCTCAGCATTACCTTTTACTTTAGTACTAGATAACTCTTCACTCTTAACTGCTTTCTCAAGTAAGTCTAATGATTTATAAACATTGCCTACACTTGTCATACCAGCTAGAATATCTTTAATCTTCTTCTCGTCTAGTATTTCATCTAGTGAATCTCTATAGTACTTACTAATACTATCTAACTTCAATCGCATATTAGTTAGCATTTGTAAAGTATTAGTATTTTGAAATCCTATGAATTCTTTTTCACATTGTATTTCATCTGGAGTCAGCTTATAATTAGCATCACCTAGTAGTTGTTTCTTAAGCCTTGGTTCAATATTCTCTTTATCAGAACTAAGTACATATGGACTATCCCATTTATTCTTTAATACTATGTAACTGATTATATTAGTAGCATGCTCTTTATCAGGCTTATCGGCATCCCATACCTTTTTAAAGCATGGGATACCTAAAGCATCTGAATGTATTACTACTTTACCAGCTAAAATGTCAAATAATTTCATATTTTCCTAGTATTCAGATAATACTCTCTTGTAAGTCTATCTACTATTTCTATAGCTGTGTCCAGTGGACAGTTAGGATTCACATATTCAGGATTAGTTCTATATTTACCTATTATCTCCTGATACTTCGCTATTTCCTGTTGTAGACTCTCCAGTGTTATGTTCATTTTTTGCTAATTCTTTAGTTTCTAAGATCAAATCTGTACCACTTTTCTCTTTCTTATCAGTACTTCCATAGCCATTTTCACCTCTATCAGTACTACTTAATTCTTCAACGAATACAGGCTTACCATGAAAACATGGTACTACTACCAGTTGACCTATCTTATCTCCAATTTGGTATACTCTGGGAAGTGCATCTGTAGTAAGTTTAAACTTCATCATTAATTCACCGGTGTAACCTTCATCTATAACCCCACAACAATTAGTCAACATTAATGATTTTTTTGCTACAGAACTGCGCATCATAAGTAGACCTACATATCCTTTTGGAATTTCTACAGCAACATCTGTATGATATACTAGTACTACTTTACCAGCTTCATCTAATTCCTGAGTTAATCTGGTACATACAATGTCATAACCAGCATCTGTATCATGTGCTCTGACTGGTAATACTCCTTGCGATTCTTTAATAATTGGAGTACCGTTTTCATCTACTCCTTCAACATAATTAAGTTTCTTAAATTTCAATACTGATTCTTCAAATTTCATTGTCTGTTCCATTATTATTTTCTTTATTTGTGTAATTAATTAAGTAATTACTAATTCTTCCTGCAACCCAACCAACTAAGTAAGCATAATGTTCATTACCATGCTCATAGTTACTTTTAACTATTCCTAAGTAATCGAATATACCATCTGCAACATGAACTGATTCATGAGGAACTACTTCAGATACCGTGTTCTTAGCTAATTTAGTATTAATCAAAACAAGTAAGCCAACTGCTCCTGTTTTCTTTTCTCTAACACACACTGTTATACCATCTACATTATCATTTGATACTACGATGTCTCCTGGATTTTGATCATTCGAAGCATCTTGCATTGTATCATAACCGTCAAACAACTTATTAGCTTCATTCAAACATTCTACTGTTCCAACATATAAATACACCGGATATATCTCAGGATCATATGCAACTATTTTAGCCTTCGTTTTCTTCATTTAATCTTCTATATATATTTGCTATCACTTCATTACTTAACATATATAAGTAACAGTAAGTGTAATCATCAAGATGGTATTCTTCATCAGGAGTAATTATCCTATTACTTTTATCATCTAATTGTATCTCACATTCTTTATGTAAGCCTATAGGATAAGACATTTTGTAATAGACCATTAACTCAACTAGCTGTGTTCGCAGCTCCTAATTTAGGTCTTTTACTTTCACTCTTCTTATCGTCTTCATACTTCTTCTTAATCTTTATCTTACCTAAGTAAGAGAACATCAGTGTTCTAGTATCTTCTTCGTCTGAGATTACCTTATTAGCAAACATAAAAGGATGATTGCATATTACTTCTATTACTTGATGTGGCAGGTTATATTTCTTACTTAGTTGCTGGTATATATTCTGTGTATTCTTTTTCATCAGAAAGATGTCTAATATTGTAGAATCTATTAGTAAGTAATTGATTTAATCCTTTATTGCTATCTACAGTATTTGGTCTGATAGTATTAATAGTAGCTAAAACATCCTCAGCTCTGTCTATCCAACCTAGACGGTTAAGTAACCGTAACTTAGTTACTTCTTTGTTAGAGTATTTCTTCTTTGGTTCTAACAGTACTAGGCGAGATGTTCTTGGATTACCAATCATTGACATTGTTTCGTCGAATACGTAAAACTTATTATAATCTAACTTTTTTCTAGTAATAAATGACCAAATCTTTTCATACCATTTATATTCTTTACCTAAGAATATAGTTCCTGGTTTAACTTCAATTTGTTTCATTTTTCAATCTTAATATTAAAGTGATCTGAACTCTATCACCAATTATTTCAGGTATAATTGCCTTATTAACAGTAATTTCATCCTCCACTTTTCCTTGTACTAACAGACCTTTTTCTTTGAATCTCCCTATATATCGACTTAAATTGTCTGGAGTAATTCCAAGTTTTTGTCTGATATATTTTCTATTCTCTGTATTAATTACATTCTTACTATGACCAGGGAGCTTTTCGTAATTAACGTCTAGCTCGACTAAAGTAGTCATAAGTTCTAGCTCCCTGTCAGTAAGTTGTAATACTCCATTTAGAGAAGTAAGGAATTCTTTGTAAAGGTCAGTCTTATTGACTTGCTTTACCAGTTTATTCATTTTGCTAATTCCTTAATTTTATCAAGCAATTTGGTCATATTATAATAAACAGTCTCTGCTTCTACTTTAACACAAGTAGGGATAAGACCTTCATTATACTTGCTCAATACTTCATCTAAATCACTATCATATTTCTGAAGCATTGTATCACAGAAATCTTTGATAGCTTCAAGTCTAGTATCATTGTTGGATGATTTCATTTCAAGCAAGTAACCTTTCTCAACCAATTCATTTGCGGTATCTTCATCTACAGCATCAAATCTACTACTGAATTTATCCTGAACATTAAGAACCAACAAACCTTTTTCGTTAGGCTCAAGCATATCACCTTTACGTGCTGCTGCAAATGATTTAATTACTTTATAACTATTCATATTATTAATCTTTTTTATTTAAACCTTTGACTGCTAGTGTGATCATAAGAGCACATAACAGTACTACTAGTATGTCTTCCATAACTGACTATAAAACGGAGGTGCAATAACGATGTTAATTTTAGTTAACACATTTTAACATTTAAAGTATAGATAAAATAAAAGGTAGCTTTGAAAGCTACCTTTAAACAATTAATTTTTATAATCATGAAAAATTTAACGTGCCATTATTTATTAACTACGGCAATCACGTCATAAGGTTTAACCAACTGACTATTCTTATATAAATCAAAGTCTTTTGCAAACTTCTTGTTATATACTATAGTACTTCCAACCTTATATGTAGACTCTTCAGGAGTAGTTAGACAAGTAGGTAACGCAAGTACTACACCCTTTAAGAATTCAGATTCAACATCTTTAGTCTCTGTCTTAGTTTCATACTTCTCAAATCCATCTTCATCTTTCTCACCTGTTGGAATTTGTGTAATGATATCTTTCTTAACCATCACTGGTTCTAAAGGCTTAACTAATACATCTTTCTCAAATGTATATTCCAAGTTGTTTACAACTGTTTCTAGTATTTTATCTTCCATGTAATTATAAACGTATTATTTCTTAGTATGTTTCACTTCTTTAAGGATATTCCCACCATTTGAGCAACAAAAATGTACAGCTCTAGAAGGACACTTTGTTAGATCACCAAATGCACAGCCATCACAACTGCCAGATTTATTAGCTTCAATTAAGTACTGTTTACTATTTATCTCAACTGGTATATTATTCTTAATAATCTCAGCTAACTCTTTATCGTATATGTACATTGCTTTTTATTTAAATCTAAAATTACTTCTTTGAAAATATAACCCTGAGTACAGTAAGAGGTTCTATTTGCATCACATCCTGTATTCAGGAAAGCACAACCTTTACAGCTACTTTGATCTGTTTCCATTACTAAGAAAAAGTCTTTGCCGTTTACATCTACATATTTACCCGGATATGCAATTGGTCGTCTCTTACTAGTATTTAATATCTTATTTGCCATAGTATATAATTATTATAAAGTAATTAGTAAAGTAAGAGTAGATTATTAGTTAATTAGTATGTATATACTATGTAATTACTAACCCCTCTTACTCCCCTATAAACGTATATGTTCTTACTTAGGTTGTACTAACTTGTACTATAATTAACAGTTTTTAACTATTTACTTATTGCCTTTTATGTAATAGTTAATGCTTGTTAATGTGTAGATATACTGCTCTCTTTACTACGTTTTATATGTGTAACCAACCAAGATTGATATGATAAACTTAATTAAGGGTAAAGAATTACTTAGTACAGTAGTAGATGACATAACCAATAAATTACATGAAAAAGCAGAGCAAAATTTAGAATTACCAAGGATGATATACTGTTATGCTGATAGTGCACTTATAAAAGCGTTATTGAGTAATCCTAAATTAGGAGTTAGTTCCTTTACTTATAAACTCAATGATTTTGATGTGACACTATATTTTGTTCCTTGTGACTATTTACCTTTTGGAGTAGTAGATTATGGATTTTTCTAATATAAAAAAATTTTTACGAGTTATTTTGTGTGTGGGGAGACCTGCACTATAATCACTCCCCGGGATATAGTAATGGGAGGAACACCCGTAGGTATCTAAACAGAGGGTAAAAACTCTTCCCTTTCAAAGCTATGTTAACAAGAATTGTAGACGCAAGAATGGTAGATTTGCAAAACTCCAGTGTTTCACAAGCGGTTTATATTAAAGCTGTTGAGGAAACCGCAAGTACTTCAGAGAAAAAAGAACTCGTAAAGAAAGACGCAAAAGGAAGAAGGATATTTAACGCTAATGTGTTAAATAAATCTATGTTTCCGAACGTTTTTCATACGGTATTATTTCCTGAGAACGAGGAACTTGTAGAAATGTTTCGCGAAATCGTTGAAGAAAACGAGGACAAAGAGGAAAACGAACGCGATTATCCAATGATCCACTTGTGTAAGGAAAATGTACCGGTTAGTGATATTTCCGGCGAGGTGTATATTATGCGCTATACACGAGATGACGAGGACGGTAATTTTCAGATGGGAGACGTTATATTGGACGACGACGGAAAAGTTAAACTTTTTGACCAGGTGACAGTTGTTTTGCTTTGCAACGACGACGACGAACCAGTTGAAAATGCTGTACGTAAAGCCCGCAACCGCTACAAACAAAACATGAAGTTTGACGACGAATTCGGTTTTGCAGTGTGGCAAACGTACGACGATTACCTTGAGGAAGAAAAAGAGAAAGCCGAAAAAGAAGCCCGTAAACGTGGAAATAACAACGACGGTGGTTCTGAGTTTGCGGATAAAGCAAACGCGCGTAACAAAAACAACAATCAAGGGGGTAACAATCGTAGACGTTAAAAGTATTAGGTGTGTGAGTGAGAGAATAAGACTATCTTTCATTCCACACCTTTTAACATTATCGACAAACGCAAAAAATGTTGACAACTTAATATATGGCTCTTGTTTCGAACGTTTCTCACAATAGCTATATGTTGACATAGCACTTTTTTGGAGTAGCGTAAGCTACGGAATAACATAAGTTTTAGACACCTACGAGTATTCTAAACATACGCTTATAGAGAGGAAGGAACTGATCACTCCTTTATTCCGTTGTAAATTGACTGTAATAGCTTCGAAAAAACTGTAAGATTTATTTAAGTAACCACAACAGTAGTAACTTTATCTGTTTAATACAGAGAGGCTGATAGGCGGGAACTATTCAATCCTAGTTTTAAATTTTTTAAATTAACAAAAAACTATAAGACAGTTTGGTCCCTCTTAGGATAGGACGTCTTGCAACACCAGTTTCTTATAATAAGTCTAAGATGGAAATGCCGGTTACGGTTAATAGTACCATTGGCTTATCCTTATAAGTTTTAGGTGTTTTACATCACCAATTTCTTACAATAAGTTTAGGACTATCCTTGTAAATGCTTAGCTACTACAACATTGACATTAGTCATAACGCCAGAGTAGAGAATCCTTATTGTAAGTTTTAAATTATATCACCAATTTCTTGTGAGAGATAATGACAATGCTGTTTGCAGATTGTATCAATCAAGAGATAATGAATATGCTTGTTGCAACAGGATTTAGGTATTTTAAATTATAAAAAACTCAATAACTTCCCAAGACATTGAGGGCACCAGTTTCTTTATTATAAAATGTAAGCAAACTATTCTAACTGGAATGTGAGTTGCGATTTATAAAGTTTTAGGTGTAAAATGCAATTTAATTCAAAGTGATATGGAAGAGAATAAAGACAACAAACAGTCTATCCTAGAAGAGATATTAGAACTTCTATGGGAAACCATTGCGATAATTATGGGTATCGCTCCTTTTTTATTAGGAGTATATGCGCTAATCAAATGTATATTTGAGGCTATCTTTGGGTAAGGCGAAAGCCTATAATTTAATATTATCAAAATATGAAACGAATAACAAATTACGCATTGAATTGCCTTATAAAACAAGGTATTTCAAAGGAACACATTAAGAGTCTGGTTAAAGCAATCGAGAACCAGACGAGAGACAATATCTTGACACCTGAGCAGGCTATAGAGATATTGTTAGATGGTGTAATATTTGATGGTAAGCGCTATCTTTGTATGACATATCCATTAGTATGGATAGATGCTGCATTCTGTTGGGAAAATTCTCCCGAAGGAATGATGTTTTGGTCTAATATATTCGACCAAGTTCTCATAGAATTAATAAACCAATAGCTTTATGAATAAGCAGCATGTTTGGAATTCTAGATCTTGGATGCAGTGCAAACGAAACCTAATAGGAGGCAGATATGCATTAGTATATAGTAATCTAAATAACTTAATTCAACACAATAAGGAAAGTGAATTCATGGAACTTACTGATGAAGAGATTAAGTACATTCGGAGGGCCACGAAGGCCTTAGAACATCTTATCAAGATCAAAGAAAAGAGCACAAGTATTGTGCTTGATAAGTTCAATAAAGTTTAACAATTTAAAACCATTATCAAGATGGAGATGAATGACAGACCGCCTTTTAATAAGGCATGGCTCTGGGTAATCTTAATTATGATTATCGGTGCCATTGTTTTTGTCGCCTTACATTGGAATGTAGGCGAAGTTAAGAACCTATTCTCGAAAGAGAAAGTTTCTACAGAATCAGTACAGCCTGAAACAGTAGTAATTCGTGATACTATCACGATGCCTACAGTTGAGGATGTATTGTTAGCTCGTGAAGTAACCAAAGAGCAACACAGGAAAGATTCTGTATTTATGCAAATGCCTAAAGCTGCACTTGCTGCGGTATTGATGAAGATTGGTACAAATTCTACAATTAAGGAAATAGTAGAAGAGTACGAAAGTAACATTAGTATCTATAGTAATGTAATTTTAGGTGCGGAGATACAGGATAAAATATTACAACCTGACTCTTTAAGGCCAAAACCAGCTACATAAGAGTAGTATTCTCTTGTGTATCATTGTAGCGGTTCGTGAGAATAGCTACAATATTTCTTATTACTAATTCTAAAACATTATCTATAAATCATCAGAAAATGACAAACCTGTGGGGCGTAAATAAGTATATAGAAACTTGGATTAGTCACCGTTCACGAAGATGTACTCGTGACGTGCAAAGAGTTGTTACATCTCTAAATACTTATGATCGTGCGGACGTAAAAATCAGGTAGTTAGTAAGATTTCATTTCCACGTGATTTCTGCATAACTTTAAAAGTGTTTAGTGGGCGTTAAGATTAATCAGTTACAAGTTAATAAGTTAGTGTATGTAGCAAACGTGGTATCTGCATAATACCAAGACAAAGAGTTGTCTTTATTAACATTCTACTATTGTGCAGAATAGTAGACGTCATCAAATTAGTATTAACATTAAAATTTTAAATATTATGTAAAATGAATAAATCAAACAAATTAAAATCTGTCCTGAAATGGATTAAATCCTATTTTAGTATTCAGAAAAGTAAAGAGGCATACTGTGCAAGGCATGGTCATGCTTGGATTAATAACTTTGATCCTGAGAATGTTGATGGAAAGAAGTTAAAGCAGAGAATTTACTGCACTCGTTGTCATCAGAAATATCATGAACACGAGTATTATGTGCATCAAATCGGAAAGAATATTTCCAAGTAAATAACTTAAATTACATTATCAAAATGGAATTAATTATTATTGCTGTTCCTAACAGGATTAGCGAAGACCAAGTAACAGAGCTTGGGGCTAAATTAGCAGAAATGCTAAATGTCAGTACAATTGGTATTAATGTACTAAGTGATGAAGATTTACTGCCAGGAGGTGAATGTGTAAGAGCTTGCACAGACATTGAAGACAGTAAGTTTATCAAAGCTTTGAAAGCAGTCAATGAATTGATTGATTTTCACAGTGCAGACATCACAAACAGATTTCTGGAATGTGTTACCAGTAATCTGATTGAGACGCCTATACTGCAAGCACTTGCTGCTGGACCAATGTCTAAAAGAGATCATGTTATAGGTATGGACTTACATGGTGCTTATTACAGTAAATTGGCAAAAGGATTATTAACGATTCTTACTACTGACAAAAATGGGAAAAACCTTTAAGGACTCATATCCAGGCTCAAAGCTTTCTCAGAAAGCTCAGGCACGAAAACGTTCAACTAAAAAGATCCGTAAAATGGATCCGTATGACCGTAGAAGTGCTTTGCAGAATTGCAATCAATGATCGGATTACAGTTTACAATTTTTGAACTACAGGATTTCCGCCAGATAGACTGTAGGTTTTTTACTCAACTAAATGTTAGTAAATGGTGAACCAGTCCCCCGAAGACTACAAATATACCAAACCCCTAAAGGAAGCCACAAGCGTGAGCTAGAGTACTATGGACTATACAACGGTCAACCCTATAATAGGGTCAGGAGAAGGAAAAGGGTTATCTACGAATAAGTATTAGAAATAAGTAGAGTAGTCTTCTTTTTTGAATTTCGTTTAAATAACTATATTATTAACAATTAAAAACTATCAAAGTATGAAAACAAATTTATCTTTCTGTCTAATGACAACCACATTGTTGTGTGAAGAGTTTAACCCTGAAACTTTTTGCGGCGCAGCGGATTCGTTCAGATCACCTTCAAAGAATGCAGTAGAAGCTGCAAAACAGGAGATGGCTACAGAACGTGAACAGCTTGCTAAAGATGAAGCAAAACGTCAGCTCATTATCGATGAATACTCACAGAGTCGTACAGCCATCGAGGCTCGTTACAAGAGAAAAACGGGTGAGCTTGAAGTTAAATATCTGAAACTGCAAACTGAGGAAAATCGCGCGTATGCTGCCGGTGACAAGGATACGGAAGAACACCGTAAGAAACTGATGTCATTCCGTGAACAGAAAGAGAAAGAAGCGTCTGAACTTTGTGAACAAAGACGTTCTGAGATTCGTAATCTCAACAAGGCTTATCCGAAAGGTGAAAGCTATTGTAATGCTGCCGGATTATACTGGTAATATTAACTATTTACATTAAAATACTCGAGTAGCCTCTCTTGTAGAGGCTACTTATCTGAATTGGATTGAACGAGATCAGCAGGCAGTGTCAATAAGTCCAAAATAGACATAGTTATCCTAGGATTAGCTGAATTAACAGCATGTGTAGATATATATCTACTAAGAGTAAGTAAAGAAAAATTTGCCATGTGCACTTTTGTATCAAATACAATGGTCTTGTACTACGTATGATAAGAGATTATCTGATACTAGTCTAATGACGATAAAGGAGCACAAAATCAATTTGAGTCTGAGTGGTCTTTGTACCCTTACGAGTATAGCTCTCCTGCTCTTGAGTAGGATTCTGAGCGCCGTATACAGACAGAATTTTCAAAATCTTAAATGAATATTATCTATGCTTTGTGCGAGTTACATGTGCCCCTAATTAATAATTTTTTAGACCAACATATGTAACAAGGAGAGTATTTGTTTATATTAGAGTAGGTAGTTTTGGTTAACTGCCTATTCACATTGACTGTTAGGTCATTTGATTCGTCGTTTGGACGAGGGTTCGACCCCCTCATGCTCCACGCTTTATTAAAAGCTACTAAGGAAATAGAACTAGAGTTATTGATAGTGTGATACCGTGCTTCAAGTTCTTAAATCTTTGAACGGTATAAACCTGGGGCATTATGGTTTTTGACAGCGATAAGAAGAGAATGAATAGGTCAATAAAGCCAATAACTGGCAAAACTTTCGTATCTGACTATACTCGCCTAAGTGCTTGAGAATAGTCAAACGGCTAAGCTAATGTCGTAAAAAGCCACGTCATATCCCTGCGTGTAATAAATCGGTTTGGTGTTGTTGTAAGCTCTCGACCCTGTAAAATGTTAGAACTTAATAAGACAAAGTAGTATTATGGTAGTACGCTAGAAATAGAGGTGGTGGGTTCGAGTCCCACTCTTTGTCCTTCCTTTAACTTGTTAAATCATAATAATACAGAAACTATGAAATGGTATCAATATCTTATCTTACTGTTTTTAGGTATTGTTATATTCGTTGAATGGTATATCATTACTGATTTACTAAATCATATGTAATATGGCAAGAGGTAAGAAAAAACGTGGTGAGAAATATAGACAAGGAGATCTTACTAGTAAAGCAATGAGCTGTATTAGTAATAGTTATTGTAACACTATAGACGATTTATCATTACTTTGCGATATTAAAAAAGAAATTCATAGATTGCACGGAATAGGGATGATTTCTCCCTTTATAGCTTATGAAATAATTTCTAATGTCAGTAGAAGAGCAGTAAATTTATGACCTATTTGATCTATAAAGTATTATTAAATTTTTAATCAATAAAAATGAAAAGCGTATGGGTGTAAAAGACGCAATTAAAGATCGTATGCCATCAGAATGGTATATTGCTCTACGTCAACACAGAGTGTTGACAAAATTTGTTAATTATGTGTATACTAGGTTTGTACCATATGAATGGCGCAAGAAAAGTGCTGCCAAAAATATGCACAGACATTCTGTAGCTCGAATAGTGCACTTATTTGAGAATACTGGATTTCTAACTTTATTCAGTCCAAATGACCCTGATTATAGTAAGTGGAATGAAGTATATAATACTATTTTAGAAAATCAACAGAAATGGAAGTAAATACACAAAAGCCAGCAATTGAAGTCACTCGTTGGGTGAGATTCAATACTCCAGGTGCAAAGGAAAAGATGCTTGAACTAATGCAATCAAGTTCTAGTAAAACATCATTTGCAACTAAAGTTAAAGACAAATTCAATTTGTCAATGAATGATGCATTGTTTGTAGCAAATCAATTCTATAAAGAGTAAAATATGGTCGAATTAACAAAAGCAGGTTTGTATATTGCTCAAGGAGCAACAACAAACGTATTAATCCGTGTAGTCGGAACTGCTCCGATGTTAAACATTGTGAGCGGAGTGCTATTGAATAAAATGGCATCTCCAAGTGGTGAAGTTGTAGTATTAGGTCCAAATGATCCTGAAATTCAGGATATTATTTGTAATCCTAATGATTATATCTACGAATTACCCAGTATCAGCGAATCAATCGAAAAGTCTGGATTTGAGAAAGAGGTTAACAAGAATGTCGAGTATAGTGACAAACAATTCAACGAATGGGTTAGCACATACAAAGAATATTTGTCTTTATATAAAGACAATTGGGAACCAAAATTCACAATCTATCTACTTAAGAATACAAGGTATTCTAAGTCGCAGGTAGGTACTATTTTGAAGGAAATTATACGTCGTACTAAAATGGCACAATAATGAATACAGAAGTACCTCCAAATTTGTGTATGTATAAAGATACTCAGATTACTTTTGACGAGTTAAAGAAAGAAATTAACAAGCGCTTGAATGCAGAATGTCAGTATTATCCAGCTAGTGTACCTATTGTTATTGACCAAAATACAGTAACACCATTTCCAGTATTTACTGGCAGATGGAAAGAGGGAGAAACATGGTATGGACTTATGCATGTTAATAATGGTGACGGTGCATTGCTTGCAGGTCTTAATTTAACTTGTCGCAATAATCGTACTATTAAGTACATTATTGATTGGCTCGAAAGAAACTTATTCAACTATATGTTATCCACTATTGCTACGCAAAGTAAGACAGAAGTGGTTCGATTACGAATTGGATATAGTATGATTATGTCTGTAGAGTCAATTGATAAATCTACATTGCTCCTGTATGGTAAATGGATCCAAGATTTATATTGGGCCCGCAAGAGAGCAATTACAGAGTGGAGAATCGATAACATCGAGAAAATACCATTCTAATACGGTATGCGGTCATTGGGTTGACCGCATATCACTATAATCTAGCACTATGAAAGAGGAAGAAAAACTTTTAGTAGAGCAAGCTAGAGACGGTTCTGAGAAAGCATTCTCAAAGTTATATCAAAAGTATAATAAAACTATTTGGTTTACTATCTATAACATTGTTAAAAACAGTGATGTAGCAGATGATTTGACATCAGTAGTATTTACAAAGGTTTACGAGAAGCTTCAAACTTATGTAAATCATATTTCATTTGAAATGTGGTTAAAAACAATTGCAGTTAATGCTTCAATTGACTATATAAGAAGAACTAAAAAAGAGCAGCTTAACAACTATATTGATGATGATGAATATACTGGTCAACTTGATTCTGATACAAAGAGTCCTGAAGAACAGATGATTTTAAGTCAGAATGTAGAAGTTATTATGAAATGTATTCCATTGCTTCGTAAGAAGTATAGGGATCTTATCTATGCTCGCTTAGATGGGAAGTCTTACCATCAAATATCTGAAGAGCTTGCTATTCCTGAGGCAACCGTGAAAACGTGTCTCAATAAGGCAAGAGCAAAACTAAGACAACTTTTTGAAGATTATAAATAACCAATACTTACAAATTATGGCAAATGTAGTTGGATTATTGCTCTTTGCAATAGTCGTTCTTTATGTAATCGCGATGTGCATGAAGGACCCAAAAGTCTTTACTAGGGCTATTATGTTACTGGTATTAGGCTTGGTTGTAGGTGCAGGAGTAAAACACATTAAGAAATTAATGGAAACTCCTGAGAAAACTGTAGTAGCAGTAGAGATTTCTAATCATCCCACACAGAGTAATTCTACATCCGTTGTATGGAATGCAGAATTAGCTGAACAAGACTCTGTGAGTCAGGAGCCTATATTAGAAAGTGACAACTCTATTGCTGAGGCAGAAGGATTACCTACAGTGAGAGAAAAATGTGGTTATATAGATGATAGTTGAATGTATTTATAAATACGGGCAACATCATTTAAATAACTAGAGTAATTAACAATTTAAAAACATTATCAAAATGTCTAAGAACAAAAAGAAAGCAGCAACATTGGCTGCTAAGAAAGCAACTGTAACTAAAGTAGCAACAGCTGAACCTACTAATAAAGTAGAAACTACAAAAGTAGAAACTAAAGTGGAAAAACCTGTAGAAGAGCCTGCTCCTACGCCGGCACCAACTCCAGCTCCGGAAACTCCGAAAGTAGAGAAACCGAAGGCTGAGAAAGCAAAAGATAAAAAACAGGAAAAAGCCGCAGCAAAAGACAAGCCTAAAGTTGATATCAGACCGAAGGCTGAGAAAGTTGAAACTGTTGTAGCCGAGGAAGTGAAACCTGAAGAAACAAAGGTTGAAGTCCCCGCTCCGGACGTCGACGGAGAAGACGATAAAGACAAACCAGTAGATATTGGTAAGGGTCTATTAGAAGCCGGAGGCAATGACCGCATTAGTCATGATAGCGGTATTACGTTGATGAAGATGTTTGCAGATGAATTCGTCAAAGACGATACTCTCAGTGAACCTGCTCGTAAAGCCGCTAAAACGTACTATCGTGGTCTGTTGATGTCTGAAATCCTTTTGTACGGAGCTCAGGTAGAAGCAGACATGCAAACGTTCGGTGTTCGTGTTAACCGCGATGTATTTAACGCCTTACAAGAGGAAGCTAAATCTATGTGGGGTATCGAACTGAAAGCGTTGCCTGATAAAAAGAATGATCAGCAGATGGTAATCGACTTCACTGGTTCTGACATTCCTAAAGAGGTTAAGGAAGCTGCAAAAGCCGATGCTAGAGCCCGTACAGAGGTAGCAGCAATTCCTGAACCGAATAAGGATATGGAAGAATCAGAGAAGGAGAAGGTCCTTCGTGCAATTCTTGTTCAGTCAACTACGAACAAAAGCGTATTTGGAAAGATCAACCAAGCAATTGAATGGTGTCGTGTAGCTTATAGCATGGAAGATTCTCTTCCGGCACAGATTCTTGCATTCATTATGCTTAAAGTTGGTAGCTCTTGGAACGGTGCACTTGATGCCGTAACCAGTGCAATGTATGGTAGTCTCAATTCCGAGCATACTGTTCTTGCACCTCATGCTCTGTTGAAGGCTTGGAACCCTACAGCAGATGATAAGAATATTTCACAGCTGGTAAGAGTATTTATCAGTCGTCATATTGAAAAACAATGTGCATCGTGGAATGAAAAAGCTAAAGGACGTTTAGACATTGCAGCAACTGAAACAGGTGTTGACAACAATTTAGTAATCGTAACTCAGAATATTAAGTTAGGATTGCAGCAGAACGTTCTTGACGGTGTTCTCAAGAAGGAAAAGAAAATCCAGATTGTAGACGAGGACAAAAAGCCCTTTGAAACCGTCAATGGCGACAACGTTTATAAGAAATTATCCGCTGCGTACGGTGATTCTGAATCTATCCTGAAGGATAAGATTGCAGAAATCAGTAAACTGTATAATGCGCCGGTTAATCGTCTTACTAATTATGTTGACAAATCCGCGTATGCCGAATAAAGCATCAATCAATGAAGCTCGGAAATTTAGCAATTGCTGCATTTGCAGTGATTTTTGGAGGGTTTATTGGATATGATCCATTTACCCCAAGTCAGGCAGTTCAAGCCGGAGAAATGGTTATTCCTCGTGTGGTAGACGTACCTAACAATGGAAAGAACCTAGCTCTGAATATTGATCTCAGAACTGACAAAGTAACTGTAGGAGAAACATCCGCAGATGCTACTGTGACCATAACAAAAGACGTTGAGACACGTCTAGAGTATAGAACAAAAGAAGTAGAAAAGGAGGTTTATGTAGAAAATACTATTAAGGCAACAAAATTGCTTAATCGGCTTATGCCGCTTCCTAATCCACAACTTGGATTAAATCTTAGCCCGAAGAGAAACGGCGACCGCTAATAGAGAGTAATTAAGCGGTATATAAGAGCTATAGAATTACATTCGAAGGGCATCGTAAATGCTACGACATTCTGTTTAGACCTGATCAGTTGCAGATAGATTATAAGTAATACATGATACTGAAATGTTTAATAAGTAGCTACCACTACAAGTTATAACTATAGTATGATAACCTATTATAGTAGATCGATTACTTATCTACACGAAGAATATAATAGGAAAATGGGAGAGCGTGCACAACCCATAGTGAGAACCGGATTGGTGACTGAAGACGCAGTGATATGCAGTGAGCAGATTGCAGAGACTAAACAAAGCAGGGAGTATCGTTAACTTCCGTAATCGTTCGTGGATCAACTCAAAGATGAAATCAAGAAGGAACGATAACACGAGTGGTCACAAAAAGATGTTTGTAATCATGAACTGACTAACGTTCTAAGGATTGGCTCCAAACCCTCCTTTGCCCACTTACTTAGGTGTAAGAGCATAAAGCATATACTACTACAGTGTTTCTGTATTATCACGTTGACTAATGAAATATTAGACTATACTGTCTATATAGTTTAATAAGAGGAGTAATAACACCTCGTTGGATTGAAATCATTTAATTGGAAGTGAGTCTACAAGGTAGATTTAAAGTAATACATCTGAAGGTAGAATTTTTGAAGTTAAATTAGCACTAGAAATTGACATGGCTGAGTGGCTATGGCCCATATGCAAGACTATCGTTGTTAGATAGTGTGTATGACAGGTTACCCGGATTAGGTGCCAAACCTATACGCAATGATGTGAACCTAGAGTTAGCATCTGAGAAGTAAATTGCGTGTCTACAGCTCATACTTACAGTTGCAACACTGTATTGTCCATTAGGGCAAAGTGATTTGAAGTATTTAACTGCAAAGAGTGACTATGTTAAGTGATGTCACTATAAAACCCTAGAGTGCTTTGCAACAGGGATATAATCTTAACTTGCGATTTGAGGCCGCAATAAGTCTGAATTGTGTATAATCTGATTAGTATAAGGATTATATTTGTAAGAGGAAATGCGAGACCGTAGGACTGGAACTACGTATGAATTTCAGACAAAGTAAGCAAAGTATCTTTAACTAAGTTTTCTCAAGTGAGTAGCGCATACATCCAGTATGAAGCGAAGCAAGAGATCATAAGAGGCCGACACGAAGCAGAAGCAATTCTGTGTATTGCCCTGACGAGCATTCCTGTATGTGAGGTAACATAAGGATTGTAAGAACTCGCTGGAGAGTGCCTACGCTGAAACGAACAGCTATACCAAATAAGGAGAGAATGAACATGTTTAACTTAAAGCATTAAAGAGTATTGTTAGTAAATCACCTGCATGAAGTTTATACTTACGAGTATAGATGAATTTGTAAAGAACTAATTTGAGTAATTCCTTACTCTTTGAGTACCAACCGTTACGCTGACATAAGAAACTCGTAAAGTATAATGCGCAACATTATACGTAAGAGAACGCTGAGGCCTCCATTAAGGCTGATTAGGTGGAAATCCTAAGTATTCGTGTACTATAAATAAAGAATCCCTGATAAGGTCAAGTGGGTGTCCTGAAAAATCGGACAGCTTGTGAGTTTTGCAACTTTTAGATAAAAAGTCCCTCAATCGCCTAGATTGTTGTAATGCTGATATACTTGGAGATTCGTTGAATTGATGATAAGTTGTTTATATTGCATCTAATAGTGATATGAACTAGGCACAAAAAACTGTTTCGTATTGATTGATCAGCTACAGTAAAAAGAAGGTCTGATCCGGGCATGTGTCACAGCTATTATATAGTGACATTACATATTTATTTTTGTTTTCGATATTTTTACGGCAATAGAAATTACCAAAATTATCAAACATTTACAGATTTTGGATGCGTAGTGTTACTCTAAGTCATTGAATTGACCAATTCCATCTGTCTACTTTCATAGCTTTTTTAAAGCGGCTCTAAGAGACTGAGCAGACTAACTGAATTGAAGAGAAAAGAGTAACATGCGAATTTTAAAAGTAAAACTAGTTATTAATCCACCCTATCAAAAAAGGGTATAAATCAAGAAAGGAACAAAAAATTATGGCAACAAACAATTCTAATTTCGACATGAACAAGTACCGGGCTATTCTGGCTACTTGGAATCTTATTGGTCAAACTTTGTGTTGCATCGAAGCTGACAATATGGACCTGAGTCACAATGACAAAGTACGTGAAGGTCTCTTACGGCTTACTAAGCCCTTACGGAAATATTCAATCAAAATGATTGACATTACTTCTGCTAAACTCGATCCACTTCCGGATGAAAACGGTATGGTTATTACTCTGAATGGTGATACTACCTTGCAGTTCCCGCTTGCTCCGTGTGAGTTTAAAGAAGTATCTATGGAAACCGTTACGGCTGCTATTAAGAAAATGGAAGATACCAAGGAAACTACGTTCTTCCGGGATCTCAATCGTCTGACTGATGTTGTTACTAAGCTGAACAAGATCGAGAAGAAGAAAGCAGATGATCTCTTGGAAGAGATCGTTGGTTGGTCTTCGGCTTATGACGATATCAACAAAATTCTTGTAACGAACAACGACGAATATTACCGGTCACTCGGATTGAAGGAGTAAGTAGGCTATGAAAGGAGTACAGTTAATTTCTGAATCCCGTAAAAAACTACTTCGATTACTCTTAGAGGATCCGCGCATTGGTGAATTAGTTCTTGTAAATGGAGAAAAAGCAGCATCTGTAGTTATCAAAGACGATGGGTCGACAACTTTCAGATCTGTTCCAGATACTTGGTGGGCATGGCTTTTCCGCTATGGTCACAAAAGAACTATGTCATTTTCGGATCTAGCGTTTCTTATTAGAAATGCACTTGCTCGGTATACACCGGCTTCGAGTAGATTCCGGGATGCAATTAAGGACGAGATTGTAGATCATGCTATTGATAGCAAGAACTATGATTACGTCGTGGACAGACTGTTTTTAAACGCTATTCTAGGTGTAACGGAAGGCGAATATAAACTCAAACGTGGAGGTGAATTACGGCAACCTGACAACAATAGCTGTAAAGACCAAGGGACAAATTACCGGAGAGTAGGTAAGACTACAATCGGAATTGATTTAGGTGGAGGATGTATTCCAGTAGATCTTTATATCGAGGAAAAGTAGTATCTACAATCTAAAAAACAATTCGTTCAAGTTTTAAGCGTTAAGCAGATGTAACGCTTTATTATACACTTAAAATTGAACAAAATTTCTGCAATATCTAAGTAACAAAGTAAGAAGTATATGGATGATGTATGAAGTATATGAAATACAGAGTAACAAAGATAAAGCACAAATTCTGTAAATTTTAAGAGCCTCAAGACGATGGGTCGAGGCTTCTTAAATTTACTTTCTACACGCTCGCAATACGTACGCCGTAACTGACGTATAATAAGGAAAGCCACGAGAAGAAGAAGTGTGCTGCTAGATCGATTTAGATGCGAGCACAACAGGTGACGGTTTCTAGTATATTTAATCAACATAAGTATCAACTAAATATAAAAGAAATCAAATGAATAACAATATAGTAAAAGTAGACTATTTAATAGCAAAACGTGACCAATTAACTGCTGATATAAACAAATATTGGCGCATCATAAATACTGAGAATGTAATCAAGAAAGGGTTCAGTCGTAATTACGATATGAAAAACCTACTTGAGAAAATCAAAGAGCTTTATGAAGAGCAGGTAATAGTTAAACTACGTATCCAATGTGTAAATATGGGGATGAAACTGAAGGAGTTATCTCCGGATGCTAATGTAGTTAATATCTATCGTCTATCTGCCATGAAAGAATATAGCGTTCGTCTTGGATTTGTAAATACTATCAATCCAACTCAGAAGGCTAAGAAAGGGAAACGTAAACTGCCGGTAACAGAAGTGTTAACGCACAACTACATCAAAGCCCGTCAGGCTGAATGTCAGTTAGTGATCAACGAACTCGATAAGAAAGTTAAAGAGTTCAATAGTAGTACAGAAATTGACCTCTCTGAGGCTCCAATGTATCTGGCTGCATAAAAAACGGGGGCTTGTGCCCCCTATCTATTAACTTTTAAAACATTATCAAGATGAATAAATCAAAACAAAAAGAAAATAATAATTACATTGACTATTGGACAAAAAGGGGTTTAGAAGCAAAAGAAACAAATGCTAAACAGAAAATTACTACAGAACCGAATAAGTTTCTGCACCATCCAAAGCTCAATGAACTAACGTTTGAAACTAAGACAGCTAAGCTTAAGACTAAACTATCTAAAGAAGAACGTTATGAAAAATTGCCGTTTAGTCATAAACACAATTTACTAGTTGCACAAGCATACGGTAAGGAAAACCGATTGCTTAAACAACAAACTGCTCGTGCACTCCATGAAAAACGAATCAAGGAGATCATTGAGCAACAGAAGGATTTTCGCTTTAAAAAGACACAAGAGTCCCGAAAGGAGAAGGAAAAGACTAATTGGTTAGTGGTATACCGATTAGATCGCAATAAGCTTCCATATGCTTTTAGTAGTAATCCTAGTAATAAGAGCATAGAGGAACTTAGACGTATCGGAGAGGGACTTCGTGACAAGTTAGAACAGAAATGGGAAGACTTTGCAAGTATTCGTATATATACACAAGAAGGTATAAAGAAAGATTATCCACGTTATTATATATATAAACATGCCGCGTAATCCAGATCAAGTTGACTGCATTATGATTAAAAGGAATGCAGAGAAGTCCATAAAAGTAAATGGGCAAGTACGATTAGGGCAAGCAGTATTTGCAGAAGCATATCGCTTGTACCCAGATGCCACAAACAATCTACGAAATACAAAGTATGATTGTTACTATGATGATTCTAGAATAGATTTATTTCTACTAGAATTACAAACTTCATAAATTTATCTTTAACCGTTGGTTTCCTCATTCTAGAATGAATGAAGTGTTTCCCGTATACTTAATAAAGGTAGTAGTCTTTGTAAAATCCGACTGAACTAATAAGGTATAAGACGGAGGTTCGAATCCTTCTACGGGATCTAAACTAATCTTTAATTTATATGCAAATCAGAGGTAAAACCGTATTTGTATATGATATCGAAGTATTTCAAAATATCTTTCATTGTTCTGCAATTAATACAGAAACAAAAGAAGTACATAAGTTTGAAATATCTTCTCGTAAAAATCAGTTATCTGAACTTATATCATTCTTTAAACAAGTAAATTCACCTGTTTCATGGAATGATAACTATACTACAAATTGTAGTATTGATTCAGATAAAATATTCTGCGGTTATAACAATTTACATTATGATAATCCTGTCATCAATTACATTATAGAGTATGAACATGTACTTACTGAAAAGCCTGTACTTGTAATTACTAATTCTATATTTAATCTAAGTAGAGAAATTACTAACTCTGGAGAGAATATAGAAAAATGGAAAAGATGGAAATATCAAGTATGGTTTGATAGCTTTGACATTCTTACTATGCTTTACTCTAATAAACTTAGAGTAGGCTTGAAAGAAATTCAAGTTACTATGCAATATAAGAATGTACAGGAATTTGTATGTGATTGGAGTAAGCCTTTACCTATTGAAGATTTTGACAGTATGATAGATTATAATATCAATGATATTGAATCTACTTCTGCATTACTTGATAGGTGTAAAAAAGATATTGATTTGCGATTAGCTATTGAAGACGAGTATGGTGTAAAAGTTCTTAGTAAAGACGGAGTGAATATTGGAATGAAAATTCTAACTCACAAATATCTTGAAAAAACAGGCTTAACATGGTGGGATATTAAAGACTTAAGATCTCCGCAGGCCTATATACCATTGAAAGATGTTATATTGCCTTTTATCAAATATGATAGTCCTATACTTAAATCTGTACTAGATGAAATGAAAACTCAAGTAGTTTCTCCTGGCAGAAAAGGTTATGAAAAGAACTTTGTATTTGGTAGATTAAGGTATACTGTTGGAGTTGGTGGAATCCATTCTAAGAATGATCCCGAAATAGTAATTCCAGCAGAAGATGAAATGCTTATCGATATTGACGTTGCGTCACTATATCCAAGTATGTTAATAGAATATGGATTTTATCCTAAACATTTAGGTCCAGAATTCTTAGAAGTATATTCTCAGATTAGATCTGAAAGAATAGAAGCCAAACATAACGGAGATAAAATTAAAGATAGTACATTAAAGTTAGCACTTAATGGTTTGAGTGGTAATCTTCAAAATGAACATAACTTCTGTTATAGCACATTCGCAGCAATGCAGATTAGAATTAACGGGCAGTTATTATTATTAATGTTAGCAGAGAAATTAGTAGAGCTAGGGTGCAGAATAGTACAAGCAAATACTGATGGTTTATTTGTCTTACTTAAGAAATCTATATATGATAAAGTAAACAACGTATGTAGAGAGTGGGAACAATTAACTAAACTAACATTAGAAGAAGATCGTTTTGAAGCTATGTATCAGTATGCAATCAATGACTATATTGCGGTCAAAGAGGGATATACTGATATACGAGATCGTTTTCTTGCAGGAGAACAGATTGTTCAAAAGAAGAAAACAGGAGAACTATATAAGTCTATCGAACAAATTCAGGATGACTATATTAAGCAAAAAGGAATGTTCATTACTAAAGTACAATTAGGTAAAGGGCTAACTCCTAAGATTATACCAGAAGCAGTTATTAAATATTTTGTTGACGGTATTCCCGTAGAAGATACTATTAAAGGTTGTAAAGACATTAAGAAATTCTTAATGGCTGAGAAGACTGGTAAACAGTGGAATGTAGAATATATGAAAGAAGATATTCAAAGAACTAATAGGTTCTATGCATCTACTAATGGTGGATATCTATGGAAATGGAAACAAGTAGGTAATGCTGAAAAGCAATATCAGAACATGCTTGCTGCATCAGGTGTAACATTACTTAATAAGTTTGATGACAAACCAATAGAAGATCGTAAGATTAATTATAGATATTATTTAAGAGAATGCTATAAGATAATCGAAGATTTAAAACCAAGACAGTTATCGTTATTTTAACATAACTTATCATACTGTATCAGAATCTAGATAAATGTCATAAAGTGAAACTTTTATGATACTAGAATTAGATACATCTCTGTTGAAGAAATTCAATATATCAATAAATCAGTTAGTATTTATTAATCTTGTATTGAGCGAAAATCAAAATAATCATCAAGACGTTCACGAACTTCTCAGCCGAGTAAGTGACGAAGAGATACAAGACTTAATTCAACGTAACATTATCGTAGAGACTATAACTGACGATAATAAAATTTATAGAGCATCTGAACAACTTACTGAAGTAACTAAGAGTGAAAAAGAAAGTATGTTTGATGAATTCTATGAAGTATTTCCAGTTTATGTTATAAGACCTGATGGAACTAAAGGGTTCTTAAGGGCTAATGTAAACAAATGTCGTAAAGAGTATAATAGAATCATTGGAAAATCAAGAGCTATGCATGACTACCTGTTAGGATGTCTGAAGTGGGAGATTGACAATAAAGTAACTTCTGGTAAATTAGGTTATATGAAGACGATGTGGAAATGGCTCACTCAACACGAGTGGGAGTGTTACGAAGAGGAAATGCAACTATCACAACAAGCAAAGGAGGCTCAGTATGGAACAAAAATCCTTTAATACTTTGCCATTCAAGTCTATTTCTGAAGTAGCTGATGAATCGTTAGAATACATCCGTAAGAGAAAAGACAAAACTATTGTTCCACTTAAGACTAGATGGAATAAGTTTAATAAAGTATGTTGTGGTGGTATTGAGCCAAATATGATTATCACTATTGCTGGAGGCAGTGGTAGTGGTAAATCTGCATTTGCAAATACACTTGAAACTGACTTAATTGATTTAAATCCGGATCAAGAGATAGTTATACTATCTTTTAGTTATGAAATGTTATCTTACAGACAGGTAGGTAGAAAACTCAGTAATAAACTGAGAAAAACTACAGCAGAACTCTATAGTTCTGATCAAAGTCTATCTAATACTGAATTCAACAAAATTGAAGAAGTTGCAGATAAGATCAAGAAGTATCCAATATATTATATTGATACGCCAAGTACTGTAGAGAACATGGAAAAAACTATTGATTACTTTCACGAGAATATAGCTAAAGGCAAATGGCTTATAGTTATACTTGACCATGCTCTGCTTGTAGAGGGCCAAGGTGAATCTGAAAGAGGTACTATTGTCGATTTACAGAAAATGTTTATTCGTAAAAAGAAGCTTTCTAATACGAGTATTATACAGATTTCACAGATGAATCGAAATATTGAACAACCGGATCGTATTAACAACCCTTCTATGCATTATCCAATGCGTAGTGATCTTGCAGCATCTGATGCTATTTTTCAGGCTAGCGACTATGTGACAGCTCTATCTCGACCAGAGTTGTTGAATATAACAGCTTATGGTATAGACCGTCTACCTGTAAAAGACAAAGTGTATCTTCATTTTCTTAAAGTAAGAGATGGAGAACCATTCATACTAGAATTCGAGAATGAACTAAAATATGGTAACTTAGTCGAAAAATAAAAATGCAAGAAATTATTTATTTACTTTAAAATAGGCTGAAATGAAATCTTTTACAATTACACTTCCGAATAAAAAAACAGACGCTCGTGGCGTATATAAACAGTATTTGTTGAATCAACTGAATAATTCATATCCTGAATTGACTATCGATGGTATCGATGGACCTGAGACTGAAACAAGCTATCAGTATATCGGTCCAGGAGAACGTGTAGGCTTTGGATGTAATCCGCGCTATCACGTATCTAAATGTATGTGCCCGTTTAATAATAACTGTTGTAACTATAACCTTGCAACAGATTTTGAACGTGCATTGAAGAAATTACATGATTATGCAGAGATGTGTAATCTACCTCGTGGGTATGACTATAAAATCGGAGGACTTCCGGTACGAGAATACGATTCGTATGTTCAGGTTGGTAACACAATCATTCCGAAGCGTAATAATGTTTATTGTTTGGAAAATCTATCGCCATATCAAAGAAAATTCGTTCTGAATTTCATCATGGTGGTAAACAAAACTACAACCGTAATTAATCTTTAATTATACTACTTTACTCAACTTTTTCAGATTCTTTCAGATAACTTTTTCAGATTCTTTCAGATAACGTAAAGCAGTATCTAACAAAACAAATATGTTAGTACTACCTACTGAAAAGAATGCGCCAAAGGTGCAGAATCCTAGATTTCTGGGCTATTATGTAGCGATATATAATAGAATTTCTCTTAATTGCTGGAAACTCTGACCACGTAATAGTGAAGACAATCAGCAGCTAAGCCGGTAAACCGGAAAGTTCAACGACTATCCCGGAAGGGAGTACATCTAAAGTGATTGTGGATGGAAAAGGAGAACGTCTCGTAAGAGACGAAGATATAGTCTTATCTGCATAGTGATATGTAGCAGTTCATAAGAGAACGTATATAAGAGTAGCGTCTTATATAGAAAATATTGAGATTTCTGATCTTATTTGGCAAACCAAAATCTGGTAAAACTACATTGATTTCTAAGTTAGATGGCTGTCTTATAGTCGATTTAGAGGGTGGCTCCGAGTTTCTCGAAGCCCTCTCAATTCAGGCTAGAACAGTCAATGATCTTGGAGAAATCGCAAATGCTATTAGACAGAAGATTGCAGAGACTGGTAAGAGACCTTATAAGTATATTGCAATTGATAATGCCACTCGTTTAGAGGAGATATGTCTACCATTTGCAGCAACCCTCTATTTTTATTGATGGAGCTTTATACAAAAATGTATATCGAAAAATTCCTTTAACTTCTGGAACATTTTACCCAGTAGTACGTATATATATTATATATAATACTTATAGGTAAAACAATCAGAAGCCAAGCGTTATGAAACAAGAAACTTTAAATAAATATTTAAATAAAACTCATGGAGTTCTAACAGTATTAGAACTAGACCATGAAGAATACGATGCTATAAAACAGTGCAAGAGAAGCTATTTTAAATGTAAATGTAATCGTTGTGGAAGCATAACAATTATTAGAGCAGATAGATTTGGAAAGAATTATATTCCTAAATCTTGTTCAAACTGCATTAATGATTTACAAAAAGAGATAGCAGACAAGAAATATAAAGAAGGACGTTCTGAACGAAAACGTTTACATTCTATAAAGAGCAATGCAAAAAGTAGAAACTACAAAGTAGAACTCACAGATGCAGAACTTAAAGAATATCTTTATAAACCTTGTTTTTACTGTGGAATAGAAAATGCAAATGGAATAGATAGAATTGACTCTAATAAGGACTACACTAAGAATAATTGTGTACCATGCTGTTCTATTTGTAATCGTATGAAAAATAAATATTCTATTAGTACTTTTTTAAATAAAGTAAAACAAATTTATTCTAATCATAACGAAGGTTCAACGACTATCTCGAAAGAGAGTACATCACAAGCTAATGGTGATGGAAATGGGGAACTTCTGACTGCTGCTTAAAGTAAAAGAAGATGATATAGTCTAATCTGTATGGTGACATACAGCAGTTCATAAGAGAACGTATATAAGAGTTGCGTCTTATATAGAATATAATGATCGTCAAACTCCAATGGGTAAATCATTCAAAGGAGAAGATGTTAGACAGTTACCTAATGGTGCTGGATATCTCTATATTAGAGAAGCTGTAAAGAAAGTTATTAATATGTTCAAGGAACTATGTGATAACTTTATCCTAATTGGTCATACTAAAGATAAGATGATCAATAAAGATGGGGAGGAGCTAACAGAAATGGCTATTGACCTTGTTGGACGTTTAGGTGATATTGTCTGCGGGGAAGCCGATGCTGTAGGTTATGTATACCGTAAAAAGAACGAAACTATAATTTCATTCGAAGGTGGTGATAACTCAGTAAGAGAGGCACGAGCTCCACATCTTAGAGGACAGAAAATAGCAATTGCAGATAGCAATGAAAACAATGAAGTAACCGTTCATTGGGATAAAATATTTTTACCAGAATAAATAAATTAGAAAGAACATGTATAGTAAAGAAAGAGCCTTAACAATAGCAAAGAAAGATGTAAAGTTTATTCCTACAGGAATTATCGAAAACGTAACATTAAAATCAGCAAGAGTAGCTAAATCTCCTACCGGAAAAGATTTCTTAGAAATCACTTTCGAGAAGGAAGGAGCAACTCTTACGCAAACAGAGTGGAAGCCTACTAAGTTCGAAGGTATGACTGACGAACAGCTTCAAGCAAAAGAAGATACTCAGTTTTCGCGTATGATGCAGATTTTGCTTTGTTTCTATAAGAATGAAGAACTAGTCTTTAATGGTACTAGCTTTGAAGAATTTGCAAACGAGGTAGTAACATATCTTAATAATGCAGACAAGTCCAAGCTCTTACGTGTTAAAGTAGTTTATAATAAAGATGGTTATACTACTTTGCCTTCGTATGCAAAGTATACATTTATCGAACCTATGGTATTACCAGAAGGTTCTGCATCCGCTATTGTTGAATTAGGTATTGACCAATTCACAAAACCGGTAACAGCAGACAGTGAAAAGACAGTAACAAATTTGGCTACTTCACTTACACTGAATGCTATGGGTACTTCTTCTGTTAATTCATTTACTACAAATGATTTTACTTCAGGAGAAGATTCAAACCCTAATCAATTGCCGTTCTAACGGTAAAGAGGGAGTGCGTCTGCAAGGTGCGATAGGATTATAAAAAGTCTGTATCATATTTAGGACAGTTTAAATTGCAAGTGAGCATTTAAACAGGGAGTGGTTCGATTCCACTACTCTCTCCACGTTTTTATTTATCGAATTATTTACAAATTTTATCATATCATGATTGAGATTGAAAAACTATGTAATGTAACTACTTTTCAAGGGAACGCTCCTTTTGAAGAAGCTAGTACTACACCAACTAATGGAGAAGATGGATCGGGAGATCCTACTCCTCCTACCAGAAAGAAAAAACCTAACTCCAGAAAGAAAAAACCTAACTCCAGAAAGAAAAAACCTAACTGTGATGATTTTATTAATGCAAAAAGTAAAACATCATCAGGTATCCAGTTACGTAGTTATAGTGATTTACAGTCTAAACTCGAAGAATTGAAAAAAGCTATGGAAGAAGCTGAGAAGCAGGAAGAAGAAAGAAAAAAGAAAGAGGAAGAAAAGCGTAAAGCAGAGGAGGAATTTAAAGCAAAAGCTATTGCCTTTGCTGAGCTTGAACCTGAAGAAAAACTACTTAAGACTATTGAATCTGGTGTAACAAACATCTGGATGGTAGGACCAGCAGGTTGTGGTAAATCAACCATTGCTCGTAATGTAGCAAAACAGCTTAATCTTCCTTACTTGTGTATTTCTTGTGGTATCGGTACTTCTGCAACTGAGTTTGTAGGATATAAGTATCCGGAACGAGAAAGTACGAAATTCAGCGAGTATTATAATAAACCGTCTGTAATTCTTATTGACGAGTTTACTGCATTGGATCATGCTGTAGCACAGGTATGTAATGCCGCTCTAGCGAATGGTGAAATTGAGACTACAACAGGTCTTGTTCATCGTCATCCGGAGTGCATTATTATTGCTACTTCAAATACATTTGGTAATGGCGCTGATCGTCAGTATGTAGCTAATAACCAATTAGATGCATCAACTATTGACCGATTTGTTGGAGGTATTATTGATGTTAATTACTCTGACAAGTTTGAATCTCAATATGATGAAGAGGTTGTTAGTTATGTTAACTCACTTCGTCGTATCATTAAAGATGAACAATTACGTCGTATTGCTTCTACTCGTATGATTCAAGCAGGTCATACAATGAAGAATAACTATTTTGCTGATTGGAAAGACCGATTAATTATTAACTGGTCTGATAATGAAAAGCGAATTGTATATGATCATTTAAACAATTCGCTATCAGTTAATAATCAGTATCAAGTCAAATACGCAGCATAATGAATTTATCTATTAAGTTACCAAATGTAGAACAATTCTATATTGAAGCTGATAAAGTTGAAGAAACTGGTCGACTAGATATATGGAAAGAAATGGATGGACGAAACGATCCAGAATGGGTAGGTCTATCTAGAGAAAAGATTCTAGAAAGTAAGTTTTCTTACAAAGAAGGTCTAGATAATCTTAAGAAAATCGAAGAAGATTTATTCCTTGGAGGTTCAAGAAAGAAATATAAGTATGACGAATTTGATGGCGATGATATGAATTATGATCGGTTCTTAGAACAGATGCCTGCCATGAAAAAACGTATACGAAATCACGGTGCTGGACAAGGTAAGTTTATTAATTTACATGTCTGTATCTGTGAAAACGCATGGTGTAGCTCTGAATCATTAATGATTAGAGCTTATACAGTAATGCGACTTGTTGATTACCTTGAAGATCAAGGTTATAGAATTGGTGTATCAGTATACACTGATACTAATAATGTTGGTTCGTATAGAGGTGAAAAGATTAATTTATTACATGTAGAAGTAATGGTAAAGAAGCCGGAGGAAACTCTGATTAGACCATTAATTCTAACTTCTGTATCTTCATGGATGTTTAGATTCTGGATGTTTAAATTCAGAGCTGCTAAATTCTATGCAGATCCCTGTATGGGAGCATCTGCTTCAGTTAAATATACAGAAACCAAACAAGATATTTATATCGGTAGAGGTGAATGTTTAACTACAGGAGATGCTGCACACAAACTGCGGATGATTTCCCGTTTGTTTAATGATGATGTAGAGGAAGAGGATTAAGATATTTTTTAGATTAGCGCGTTAATCGACTAACTATACGCAAGTGTGATAGCGAGTATAACTAATCATGTTCAATCGAGCGTGCTCACGCCGTACACGTGTAGACCAAGAGTTGCGATGTTAGTTATATTAATCATTGGATCAATGATTACACAGGTTAGATTCCTGTTGGTTAGTTTAGGTATGCAGAGATTGGTTTCTCTGCATATCACATTAAAATCTATAGTTATGACTATCAGAAAATTACGTAAATTCAGAAAGAAATAACATGTACGATAAAAAAAGAGTAAAACTACCTACTAATATTACTTTAGATTATATACTATCTAGAGTAACTGAGTATGACATATATGCTCAGTATATTGGTAGCTTTAAAGTAGGCATGATCTATAATAGTCCATTTAGAAAGGATAAGAATCCATCATTTGGAATATATTATAGTAAGCGTACTAAACAACTCTTATTTAAGGATCATGGAACAGGTGAATGTGGTAATGTAATAAAGTTTGTTTCATTGTATACCGGTATTACAGATTACAATGAAATCCTAAAGGATATAGTAGACAAACTAAAGATTACCAATAAAACAAAACTCGTTAGCTCTAAGCAATATATACCGTCAACAGAGACAGTAATTGGTATCGTAAGGCAAGACTTTACACAAATAGATATCAATTACTGGGCTCAGTTTAATATTTCTCTAGATACACTAAAGAAATATGATGTATTTAGTATTAAATACTATTTATGTAATGGTATTGTTAAAGGAGTTTACAAGAATGAAAATCCTATGTATGCCTATAAGGTATATAACAACTTTAAGATATATAGACCATTAGGAGATAAGTATACGAAATGGCGTAATAACTTAACCGAAATGGATATTCAAGGTTTTAAACAATTGCCAGATTCTGGTGATATCCTGTTTATTACTAAGAGTATGAAGGATGTAATGTGTTTGCATGAAATGGGGTATAGTGCTATATCTCCATCAAGTGAATCTACATTTATACCTAATGTAGTCTTAGAGGACCTAAAGAAGCGATTTAAGCGCATTATCGTACTATTTGATAGAGATATTGCAGGATGTAGAAATACTATCAAAATACGAAACAAATATAAAGTCAATGCGTTATTTATTAATAAAAAGTTTAAGGCAAAAGATATATCTGATGCTATTAAATTAAATGATTTTAACACAATAAAAAAATGGTTAGATGAAGAAGTTAATAAAGAACGAAATAGATGAAGTATTTGTGCCAATTAAGAATTATGAAACAAGATATTTAATTTCTAATAAAGGAAGAGTATATTCCATAATTAAATCTATTATACTTAAACCGAAAATAGAAAGAAATTATTATCGTGTTCAATTATTCAATGGAAAAATGTATAAACATTTTTTCATACATCGTTTAGTAGCTACTAATTTTATACCTAATAGGAATAATTTTCTAGAAGTAAACCATAAAGATGAAAACAAGTTGAATAACTGCGTTGACAATCTAGAGTGGTGTACAAAGAAATATAATATAAATTACGGTACAGTAATTTATAGATCTGCAAATAATAGAGGAAAAAAAATTATACAATTAGATAAAAATAATAATTTTATAAATTCCTATAATTCTCTAATGGATGCAGAAAGAATAACAGGTATTTCAAATGGAAATATTAATGCTTGTTGTAAAGGAAAACGCAAAACCGCAGGTGGTTATATCTGGAAATATTCACTCTAAAGATGTCTCTGATTCTATTAAGAGTACATCATTCCAAGAAGTTAGCCAGTGGCTAAATAAAGAACTAAAAAAGAAAAAAATATGATGGCATTTATTTTATACTTAACCTTAGCAGCATTTCTGTTAGCATTACTTGAGATTTTTGTGTTTGTTCCTCTTATTATTCGGTTCTTTCCGAAATTATATTTAGCATATATGCTATCTTCACTCCAAGAAGATACTCGGCGTGTAGCTAAGGCAATTAATAATATTGCTAAAAAGGAACCGGAATACCTTATTCACAAAAATATTTCATACACTCACATTAGTTATGAATAAAAGTAAGAAGAAATCGTAGGGAAAAGTACGTAATGCTACTCCAAATATATACGATGGTATAAAGTTTAGAAGTAAACTCGAAACTTATACCTACAAAAAGCTTAAAGAAGCCGGAATAGATGCAGAATATGAATCTACTCACTTTGAGCTTATTCCAAAGTTTGAATATAATGGAGAAAAGGTAAGAGCTATGACTTATCTTCCTGACTTTGTTGGGAAAAACTTTATCATAGAATGTAAAGGTCTTGTAACGGATAGTTTTCCGTTAAGATGGAAGATCTTTAAGTATTATTTAAAACAAGAAAACAAGGACTATAAGTTGTTTTTAGTCCGTAATCAGAAACAAGTTGACGAGATGGTCAACGAACTTTCAAAAAAATAACAAATTATGGCAGAATTTATTAAACTAGGTGATAAGATTATTAGTAAACCCAAAGGATTAGATTATGAATTAGAACATGGTAAAGTCTATAATCTAAAGTATAATCGGTATGAAGGTATGTCTTACTTTGAAGAGGATGGTTCACTAAACTTACCTTCTAAAGTGTATTCTACAGATGAAGATAAAGTCTTCATCAAACGTGTAAATACTTACTTTGAGAAAACTGATAAATTATCAACTGGTGTAATGCTTTCTGGTGTTAAAGGTACCGGAAAGACTGTTATGGCTAAAGTCATTGCACAGAATTCGAATCTACCAGTTATTGTTGTTGATGAAGATTTCCCTACAGGAAGAATCAATGACTTTTTCCGTAAGTTCTCTACTCCAGTAGCAGTTATCTTTGATGAAGTAGATAAACATTGGGATACTGAGGAACTGTTAGGATGGTTAGATGGTGTACAGACTAATGCTAAAAAGCTAGTACTTTTTACTTGTAATAATGAAAATAATATCAGTGAATTCTTGCAGAATCGCTGTTCTCGTATTCGTTATAAGAGACACTTTGAAGCAAACGATAATGCTCGTTTCTTGAAAGAAATCCTTAAAGATAAAGGTATTGCTTTGAACGAAATTGAAAATACTTATAATTTCATTGTTAATAACTTCCGTTTGTTATCTATTGATAACATTCTATCATTTATCGATGAAAAGCTTATGTTCCCTGAACTGTCTAATGCAGTAATTGCTCAGGATATGAATATTGAGCTTAAGAATTCAAAACCAATTGAATCAACTGAAGAAGAGGAAATTCACAATTGTGAAGATACTTCTTATGAAGAAGATGATGATTGTGAAGATAGTTTTGATGACTACGTAGATGATGATGATGATGCTGAAGATATACCTGTAATTAATTTTGAAGAGTTTTTACAGAATATAAGAATGAATTAAAGTATAGAGATAGGGAGTTTGGTTACTCCCTATTTCACACGTAAACTGAGGAATCAGTTTTTTGAAAGATGAAAAATTGAGAGGTTGAAAAAATTTTAAATTATGAATGTACTACAAAGTATTATTAAAAAGGTAAAGAACCTTGCATCTGAAGTAAAGTTCAGAAGATCGTTGTGTAATTTTCTTAACGAGCAAGAACGTATGTTAGAGGAAGCTAAAGAAGATTTTGAGACTAACATAATCAATGGTGATGCAAAAGGTGCATTTTTTGCATACAGACGCATTAAAATGTGGGAAGAAAAATTAAAGGAAGTTAAAGACTTTAATAACTACATGAACAGTTCTGTTCTTGAAAAATGCGAGGCTGCATAATATGGAAATAATAATTCCTTATTATGAAGATAATAAAAACCATTTAAAAATGTAAACCTTATTATACAGATTACGTTATTTATAATAAATATATGACGTATGGAAATTTGGAAAGATATAACTGGTTATGAAGGTTTATACCAAATTAGTAATAAAGGTAGAATTAAATCATTACAAAGATTCGTCACAAGTAAAAATGGTTCTAAACAGTTAATAAAAGAGAAAATTCGTAAAATATCCGTTACTACTGCTGGTTATGAATATGTTGTTTTATCTAGTAATGGAAAGTGTAAAACATTATTAATACACAGATTAGTTGCAGAATCATTTATACCTAATCCTAATAATTTAGAGTGTGTTAATCATAAGGATGAAAATAAAAGTAATAACTGTGTTGACAATCTAGAGTGGTGTAATTATACGTATAATAATACTTATAAAAATATTCACTTAAGAAGAAACAAAGATAATATTACAAGAAAAGTAATTCAATATGATTTAGAAATGCATGAATTAAATCGTTGGGATAGTGTAATAGAAGCAGCTAATAATTTTAATACGCATTCCTCAAATATTATAAAATGCTGTATAGGAGAACGAAATCACGTTAATGGTTATAAATGGAGATATTATGAATAAAATGATAATAGACATAGACTATTATTCAGATAATACTCGTATTTCGAACTCTGCGATAGGTTGGTTTCTTAATAAAGGACCTCAATATCTAAGAGATATGCTCGATAATAAAGAGGAAGGACTTAGTGGTAAGTTTCTTGAAAGAGGTACTATGATCCACGAGTACATTTTACAGCCAGAGGAATTCTGGAAAGACTATGAAATACTTGATTTTGATACACCTAAGGCACCTCAGCAGAAGACCTTCTGCGAATGCTATGCTAATCTATTGTCTACAGAACCACTAGAATCAGTAGACACTTTAAAGATTAAAGCATATAGGAGCTCTTATAGTAACAGTAAAAAGGATGAAGTTGTATTAGATGATGCTACTAAATTAGTAGATACTTATACTAACTATATAAAATATCTTAGAACTAAGAATTTTAAGAATATTATATCCTTTGCAGATTTGAATATGTTAAAGAACATTAAATCAAATCTAGAAAATCATGTAGCAGCTAAGAAATTATTATGGCCCGAAGATGTAGAAAGTCATAATGAATTTCATATTAACTGGACACATTCGTCTTCAGGAATAGACTGTAAATCTCTTATTGATAGAGTTATATTAGATCATAAGAATAAAGTAGTTACTCTTATTGACCTTAAAACTACTTCAGATGCTTTTAACTTTAAGCATTCTGTAGAAGAGTACGATTATTATAGGCAGCTTGAATTTTACTTTGAAGCTCTAGATTGGTATTTTACTAATGAACTAGATATTGATATGTCTGAATATGAAAAGAAGGCATATATAATAGCTATTCAAACAAATGGTAATAATCAAATTAGAGTGTTCAATATGTTGAACCCTGAGGAGTTATCCAAAAGGTCAGAAGTAATATCAGACGCTTTAAAAGGAATATCATATCATATCAATTCTGGTAATTGGGAACATACTCGTGAATACTACGAGAATGACGGAATTGAGGAACTTAAATAAAACTGCAATGTTTATGTCGCAGTTGATTATGGATAATAATGAATTACTTGAATGTCCTATGTTTGTTAACATGTACAATGAAAGTAAAGACTACCCATGGTTTGAGAATCATTTATTTATCCTATTTAAGTGTAATACCATAAAACAAGTAGATCAACTAGATCAAATGTTAGAAAGAAATAGAAATTTCTATAATAGATATTCTATTAGGATAGATGGAGTCTTTTATGACTTGGCTATCTTTACTGTTCCAATGTGTTTTAGACATGAATTTAAAGCACTTAAGAATAGTGGTAATAGATGTCTTACTCCAAAACATAAAGTCGCAATCTTTAAGTTATGGAAGTATTCTAACAGAATTGATATAGAAGATTATATCTATGACATTTCCTATTCAGGCAAATGCATAGAAACAGTTCCATTAAAGGACGTTCTAGAGCCTAGTTATACTAAGCTTCTAGAAGAAGTTTAAATTATACATATCACAGTTAACATAGCAATAAAAAAGGCTACCGTCCGTGAGGATAGTAGCCTTTACTTTTATTTATCAATTTGTGTCTAGAAGTATCTTCGCTTAATAGCTGGATCTTGAAGTTCCCATACATTCTTAAATGGTGTTAGTTTAAGTAATGACTTTTCCAGTTTAGTCCATCCTTTATATGGACCATACTTAGATACTTTATCCCCATTATTAAACAAGTATATAGGATAGTTAATTACAGTAGATATATTATCTGTCATACTAAATATAGCAGATGGAGATTTAACTGTATTTACAATATCTAATACATTATACGGAGCTCCTGCTTCGAATTTAGATCTAACTACAAGTAATGCACATAATTGTTTCAACCAATTATCTTTATCATCATCTGCTTCTGCTGTTAATGCCATAGAGATTAATGGATATGCTACAAATAACAATGGTAATTCTGTCATTATTTGCTTTAGATTAGCTCTATCAGAAGCATCTAGACTTTCTAATATTTGTTTCTTTTGACCCCAGTCTTTTAATAGCATTTTAGCTACTCTATATGGTGTTCTATAAAGAGCTTCTCTAGTAGTTCCTGTATTATAGTCATAGTGTTTTTTCATAGTAAGTCTTTCCTATATCAGATTAGGAAGATACTGCCTATGCATCATACACAATGCACCCCAAGCATTTGCTTGCATCTATGTTCTCTATAATGGAGTTAACATACCATCTGCTGTAGCTGCCATAGTGGCTGCGGTGTTTTTAATTACAAACTTCTTAGCTTCAAATGCTTTAGCATACTTAGGATCTACTTTAATTATACCATTTTCTACATTTACTACATCATAAGAAGTAGGTAATGTACTCCAAACAGCTTTTCCTTCTGTTTCATTGTTTTTATAGTTCTACATGAACTATTCCATTGTCAGAAATTCGCCATTGAAGTACCTAAAGTTTAACATAACGGAATTTAGGATAGTACCTTTAATTATAAAATCAGACATAGAGTAAATTCCGAATGCCCAATCTCGTTTAGCTACTTTTACTGCTCTATTAAGATTTGATTCCTTAAACAATCTATCTTGTTCAGTACCAATCTCAAAGTATTCCATTAGATTAATATACTTATTATTAATATTATTAGCGCCTATATTCCACGCAGATTTATGAAGATTAGTTATAGTGTTTTTCCAAGCGTGTATATAATTACCCATGTTGAAATACCTACCTTGCACAGCCATCATGAAAGAAGTATGTAAAGCAGTAATAAAACCTACAGAAGCACTAATAAAATTCAAACCTAAGTTAATAGTGGTTCCCCAATTCTTCAGTTTCGAAAGTAACTTAGACAAATTATACTGTTTGCCTTTTATAGTAAAGAAATTACCTTTAGTAAGCTCTCCATATACTTGCATATCTATAAAGTTCTTAGCAAACTCGTATACACGCGTTTCTGTACCTTTTTTAGGGTCCTGTTTCTACAATAACCATTTCTTTGCTCTATCCATAGTAGTATTAGTACCAGTAAAGTTTCTTAAACCTAATTGATTCTTTATAATCTCAAGGTCTGGAGCAATTGCTGTCTTCTACTTGAAATTCTCTGCCATTTTATAGTAAGAAACAACAGCTCCTACTAAGTCATTAGTCATTGTAGTTACATCATCTAAATCTTTAATATAGTAAGTAGGAACCATGCGTAAGGGAGATCCGTCAGGTCTAGTTGTTATCTTTTCTGGAGCAAAACCAACGTCATCAGAATTAGCTACAAAGGAATCTGCTGTATACTTTAACATGCCTTTAATCAGATTGTCCTAACTCTTTACAAACTGATACATACTACCACTAATCTGTGGTAATTTGTATGGATCATTCTTTGTTAAGAATGGTAATTTTTCGTTGGATTCGTGCATAGTCTCTAATATAGCAGAATATAGAGCCTTTAGATCTTTGTCTTTCATCAGTTCAGCGAACTGCTTTTCATTACCATATAAAGAAGATTTAGGCTGATAGTATTCATCTGAATTTTCATTATAATTCTTATTATAGAATTGTGAATCTTCAGATAATTCTGAGAATGCTCTACTAGGTACTATATGAATATACTCTTCATTAAGTGGTACAATGGTAGTATAGTAAGAATTAGGTATTGCCTTACCTTCAGCAGTATATGTATGATGTTGAGCTTCCCAAGAAGCATAATAACCAGGATTTGTAGCCTCTTTAGCCATCGCTTCCTTTTTATCTCTCTTATACTGCCAAGTAGTTACGGTTTTAGCAATATCTTTAAACTGTAATTCACCTTTCTTACCTGATTTTTTAGTTTTCCTTCTAATTCTACGTAAATCTTTATCAAGAGCCTTGAGTGTTTTTACTACTTCACGAGACATTAAGTGAGTATTAGGAGTACCAGTTCTTTCATCTCTATAAGTATTAAGTATTTCTCTCTTTACTTCTTGAATTCTAGCATACTCTTCACCATATTCTCGTCTTTGTATCTTCTTTAATTGTTCCCAGAATTTAGGATCTATTTCTACTCTAGTATTTCTTTGTTCCCACTTCTTGAATTCTTCTTCTGATAAAGTTCTTTTCTTTTCAGCTTTTACTTCATCAAATTTCTTTTGATTTACTTTATACTCTAAAGCTCCACTAAGCTGTTTATTTAAATCTTGTAATTCGAGAGCTATCTATAATTCAATATCTTGTTTCTTTGCTCCACTAGGATAGTAAATAGAAGCTAATTGCTTCTTCTAAACATAGTATCCTTGTAACTGATCCCATTCTGCATCGCTTAGTTTCTCCAAATTTACATTACCGTGCTTGTCTCTTACTTTATCTAATAAAGTATAGATCTTAAATTGGATAGCGTCTCTAGCTGCAATAGTTTCATCACTAAGGCTATTAAATAAGTTATAGTATTCTGCTGTAAATCTTCTTTCACAGTGGTCTTCAAGCCACGCATTCTTTTCAGCATTAAATTGCTTTCTTACATTGATATCATCTGGCACTTGTCTATCTTCAGATACATTATATCTAGCCTTAAGAGCTTTCATAAAGTCTTTGAACTCAGCTCTAAACTGTCCATACTTTTTCTCTCTAACTAAATAACCTGTCTTCTTTCCTTTAGAGTCAGTTTCAAATAGTTTCAACTGCTTAGTACCTACTTTGTCAAGTAACTTTAATAGTTTTCTACCTTTAATATAAGTGTTTTCAGCAATTTTATCTTCCGCTCTCTGTACTATATTAAACATTACTCTAAGAGCTTCATCAGACATCTTATCTCCAGCGCCAATAAGTCTTACTAACATAGACATATCATTAGCAGTAGAAGTAAGCTAAGTATTAACATAGTTACGTATAGTATTAGATCCGGCATCAATGCCTCGCATTAACAGTGTCTTTGCAGCATGGTCTGTTATTACGTCATTTAAGGCTGTTTGAGCATATCCAAACATCTCTTGGATCTACTTTATCTAAGCTTTAAGATCGTCGAATTCTTGAGCTCCTAATAAGTCTCTGTATCTATCTGAGTTGAATAATTCAGCAGCAATTTCATTACTAAGTGTATTATACATTCCGTAATAGTCCTGCTGAAATTGAATAAGCTAATTATTACTCAATCCACTGTCTTTACCTTCAGTAATGTTCTTCTAAGCTCTAAGTATAAGACCAATAGGACTTTCCATATTAGACCATACATCTTTAATAAAGAATACTATATTCTCAAGATCTGATACAGTTTTGTTTTCTAAGTTATTTAGCTGGTATTCTAATGAAGTGATTATAGCAGACTTATTGGGTATATTTCTATTATTGATTGCTTTAATTCTTTGTTTAACCCCGTCTCTAATTCTTTGTCTTAGATTGGCTGTAACATTTGAAAAGTCATATCTGTTGGCTCTAAAGTTATTCAGAGCTTCTTGTGCTTTATTTATGTTTACTTCATTGAATTTTAATGCTTCTGGAGAGAACACACCATCAAACAAATCTGAAGAATTAGATATGAATCTGCCACTATTATCTACAGATTTTATGTCTGTACCATTGTTTATAGCAGTTTTCTCTTCATCTAGTACTTTAGCGTTTACATATACTGCTACTTCTTTAGAAGGATCGTCAGATTGACGATAAGCAATCTAAGGCTCGCCATTTTCATCAACTACTTTAGATGATTCTTCTGGGTTGTTTATCCAATCTCCAAACCATTTCTTAAATCCATTACTATATACTTTAGACTTAGCCTAAATAGCCTACATAGTATCTCCATCATACTTTTCCATAAGAGTTTGAAAAAGTATAGAAGGCTCACCATTAGGTGCTCTATCTATGCTATTACCGTTATTCATATCCCAGATGGAATATGCGGCATTCATAGCCGCATAATTCACACCTGTTCTTTGTTTCCTTAATTCTCCGTCTTTAAACTCCTCGATGGTCAAAGGTTCACCACCAAGAGCTTCCACTATATCGTTGAAGGAATCTCTTACCTTCTAATTATTTATCTAAGGACAAAACATATTATTTATTTTTAACAATGACTACTAGGATCATCATCTTTTTTAGTTAAATACTCTTCAGTAATATTATCTTCAAACTTAAAGTTTTCAGGTTCTTCTTTAAACATACGATAATCAAGAACTTTGCTTGTTTTCTTTACAGGAGCATCTCCTATTGCTTCTGCAATTGCCAGTCTCTATTCCATCTTATCTTTAAATGCTGGATTTTCAAGTAATCCATAATCACCAAGAGCATTGTTTACATCTCTGTCAACAGCTTTTTGACCTGCATCACTTAACTTATAATCTAATCCTCCTTCAAGGTATTCATTAGGAGTAAATTCAACAATAATATCATCAAACTTAAGACCTTTATAAGATATTGCATAATTTCCTCTTTCGTGTGAATTATAGAAATACATAATCTATTCAGATGTTAATGTTTGTATATTGTTATTATCGAATGCTGACTTTTCATCATAGTTCTTATGATACTCTTGTATAAGCTTACCATTCTATAACGAACCTAATTTAGGTATAGCCATATAAACTGTCTTAGTTTCACCTTTAAGAGGTTTGCTAGGATCATTCTTATCAAATGCTTTCACTTTACCTACTTTGACATAGAGTACGTCGTTCTGTGGATTTCCGTCATAAGACACTTTAACAAAGTCAGAATTACTGTTTTTACTATCCACAAAACTAAGAGCATATTTAACCCCTTTTCTATACTTTTTAGATACTGAGTTAGGAAGTACATCATCTGCAATAATACTACCTACGCCAGATTTAGGAATAGATCTAGTAGGTACAATGGTTTCATTATTCCAGTTATTACGAGCTACTGACAATGAAATAGATGGATAGCTACTTATAGAATGATTGTCTATATCTGTGATTATTTTATCCATTGAGTCACTATTGTTGAGTACCTGAATTACATCTTTTACAGATTCGATATAACCATGTTGCATCTTCCAATCCATTGGAACTAAATGGAAGAATGTATTTACACCCTTATTATCATTAGATGTTAAGTAAGCATATCTAGCAAGGTCATTTGCAAAATTCCTAATGCGTTCATCTTTACTATCTAATAGATCAGTAAAGTAAGCGATAAGTCTATTCTCAAAGTTAGAACTATTAGACATTGAAGAGTTCATCAATTGAATTCTATCTGCTGTGCCTTCTACATCTTTATCTGTAGCTGGTACAGGTATCAAATAGTTAAGTAATTCATTAGTGATATTACCTTCAGCATCTACTAATTCAGGATAGCTTGCTGGATTATTCATTATATTATGTTTAAGATTGAATAATCTCTTACACATACTCTTATCTCCAAACAACATACTATTGATCTATTCATCGGTAAGATTAAACATTCTCTCTTGTTGATTGTGAGTTCTAAGATATGTCTCTGTAGCATCTGCTACTTGTGTAACTAAGTCTTTATTACCTGTAGATTTACTTCTTACTATTTCATCTCCAGTAATAGGATCTTGAGTATAGGTTTTACCTACTACGCTACCCAATACATAATTGTTTATATTCTTATATTGATAAGTAGCAGTAATAAGTTGTGTTTTAAGAATCTATCTTGGTATAAATACAGCATGCTCTAATTTAGTAGATAAAAATGTATTATTGTAATACTGAAGTAAAGCATTTACTTCTAATGGCTTACCATTTGCATCTGTCATAAAGAAGGAATCCTGTTCTCCAGTTATAAAGTCTTGTACCTGATTGTAGAAATTACTTTCTAGAGCTAGAGTATTACCGTACTTTTTAGTATCAATCTGAGATCTCTGAACTAATGTGTTAAGTGTATCAGACATTGGAGTAAGAGTATTGAATGTTCTAAATACCAATAACTGATTATAGTAATACATAAAGTCTTTTTCACCTTTGTTATTCTTAATCAAATTCTCTTTCAGAATAGATTGATCTAATGCATTTGCAAGTTTTGGAGTATCTTCTTTGTTAATCTTCTTGCCAGCATAGAACGCTTTCCAGTTACTTAACATATCAGAATACTGATCTCTCAAATCAGGATCTTCCACTTCTTCTATACTTTTCTGAGCTAAAGACGTATAAATGTTATATAATTTATTTATAATATCCTTTTTTCTGTTAGCTATAGAAGTATTAGGATCTACACCATATACACCATTTGCTTTGAGCATTTCACTTACATAGTCCTTAAGTATCTCTTGAGGCAAGAAATAGAAGGTAGTAGTACCCTTACCAGTTCTAAGTAAGAAGTTAGTCATATTATAAGTAACATCATTAACATTTAATGTCATAATGTACGGGTCTTTAGCAACGTCTACGTGAGCGTTTACCATTGCAGATAACCAGTCCATAATACGATAACCGTCCTGACTAGTGATAGAATCAATCTATTCAAGATTGAACATACTTCCATATGCTCCGAAATCCATCTTTAGACCCATTGCTTGTGTCATAGCATGATTAGTAGAATGCAAAGCAAACGGAGCAATACCCATCTTACCACCAGTATATTCAAACTTCTTTGATAACTGATATGACGGTAATGCTTCATAGAAAGGAGCGGCTTCGGCATTTGATGCAGCCTGTACTATAGGAAGAATATCTTTCTTCAGAATGTTAGTAAGGTTATCAAGAGGAGCTCTGGTTTCATCAATATTACTATCGTCAGATATAACTAAGTTATACATGTCTAACAGTCTATTTACTAATGCTTTTTCATTATTAGCGTGATAGATATCATGCATAGACGTATCCTTAGTTTCATCGAACTCAATCTTATTACCATCTTTATCATACCAGTATGATGCAATATACAATTTATCGATATCGAAGTCAGAACCAGTCATTGCAGTAAATTCATCAGGAACTACAATAGTATCACCCATTACTGCTGGTAATACATCTGCGACTACTAATGATGCGGTAGATGAAAGGCCCTGTGTAGGAATACGATAACCAATTGCAAATGGATCAGCTTTATCTCCAATTATATTTTTAGACAACAACCATTCTCGCATAGTAGTATAATCTGTTTGATATTCTTTTGGTACTACATGTCTAAAGAAGTTTATGCTAAGCATACATTCCATGCTACCATTATCTTTCAAGAATTTCAAAGGCTTACCATCATTATACGCTCTGCTTACATCTTCTTGTGATAAAGTGTGTGTCTTCTTAAATCCAAAGAATGCCATCTGAATAGCAGATCCACCTGGTGTATTAATATCTACCGCTTTCTTACCTACTTGAGATACAATTCTACTTTCAATGAATTTACGAGTACTTAATGAAGACAAAGGAGCTATCATTTCTCCAGTAGTAGGATCATATGACATAGACATGATAGCATCAGTAGACAATCCACTTTGTTTACCTTGTTCTTTTAAGAATCTAGATAACTGTTTTTTGTCTAATTCTTTATCTTTATTGAAGAATTCTCTTTTTAAAGAGCTTGCTCCTTTATCAGATAAAGCTATAATGCTACCCATTACATTGTTAATGATTTGTTCTCCTGTTATCTTTCTACCTTTATTATAACCATATACACGATCTTTAACAATGTTTGATAAAGCGATCTTAGATACCTGCGTACCAAATGATCTATCTGTATGTTCGTGAGGATCTGTATTCATCTGTAATCTCAGATTCTTTAGATCTTGTATGTAAGTAGGAAGCATAGAGTTACTGCTATCTAACCGCTCTCTTATATCTGAACCTTTAATAGTAGATGTAGAAGGTTTATTGAAGTTTTCAGCATTGAATTTAGAGTTTTGAGCATCATCATAGGCGTCTACTAATACTCTAGATCCTACTTTAATTGCTGATTCAAATGCAATCATATCAATCTCTCCAAGTTCTGCATTATTCATTCTATCATAAATAATACGATTATCAGCATTTGCTAATACTTTAAACATTGGGAAGATTGCCATCTTATCAAATACAGGAATCGTAAGATTAAGAAGAGAGTTAGTGTGATTACCAAAGTATACCATCTTCAAAGGTTTGATAAGAGTTTCCAGTGCTTGACTATATAACTCTGGATCAGATAACCAATTTGTATCAGATTCCATTAATTCAAAAGCCTTTTCAACTTTTGGTGACCATTCACCTACAGCTTGAATAATTCTCTTATATAGAGCGGGTCTGATATATACAGCAGCATCAGCTTGGTTGATATTACCGTTACCTCTATCATCCATACCATATGCTCCAGCTTGTCTAGATACACTAGCATCTATCTTATTTCTGGTATCCTTATCAAATGTACTAAAGGTCTTTTCTAACTGCTTATCTCTAGTCATTTTAAGTAACTGTTCGTCAGTTAGATTGGGATTTCTTTTCTTTAGCACTCTTCTTATTTCAGCAGCTTTAAACAGTCTGTACAAACCGTCATAACTATTAGATACTACATTATTATCTGATAGATTCATTACAGTGAACTTAGAATTATTTCTAGGATCACCTTCTCCCCAATAAGTACGAAGATTAGAACCTGTAGATAATACAGAACTAAGACGTTTGATCTTATCTACTGCTCTTTCAGTAATTATAGAACTATCTTTTTTATTTCTCTACCATTTATAGTATGCTGGATCTCCAACAAACATTCTCTCTACTTCATTAACAGATATAATAGTATTTAAAGTGTGGTTAGCTATTACTGAGAATATTGCATCCTATCTATTTCTTCTAGAAGAATGTTCTTTAGGTAATTTAGCAGTATTACTAAAATACTCTTCTATAATGTTTTCAGGTATAAGTTTATTAACTAAGCTGCCTTCTTTAGTTACTTTGATGATACCTAAATTATTCAGCTACCTAACTTCATTCTTAATCAGATCCATAAGTGTAGCATTGATGGAATCATAAATATCCTATCTATTTGATTCATCAAATAATCTATTACTTATTTGTTCTAGTCTTCTTTGAACTTGTCCTTCTACTCCATTATATTCAGCTAATTCTGCCTGATATAACCATTGGTTTAATGGGAAATACTTATAAGTACCGTCTTCAGTACGCATCTTAAGTGAAGAGAAATATCTAAATCTTCCTCCATTACCAGATGCATCCATCTTTCCTTTCTTTATCTTGCCGTGATAGTTCTTAATATAAAGATTAGGATTCTATTCAACAATGTGTTTATTTGCAAAATAGTCATTGATAGCGTTAAATTCACTTACTAGGTAATTATAGAAAGCTTCAATGGTACTATCAGATAATCTGTAATCACTTAATTGCTGATATTCAGTCTGTAAACCATCTTCTGTAAATACATCTACTGCTTTAGTTTTACTAACTAAATCGTGGAATAAGTTTACTCCACTAATTGCATACCATGTCTTCTTATCAGCCATAGTAGGTAAAGTAATGTAATTATTGTGAGTAAATACCATTTTACTGATATAGTCCTCAATAGGAGATATTCCAAAATAGTCTCTACTTTCATTAGTGTCTTTACTCTTTAATGCAATAAATGTATGTAGTTTAAGATGAGCTCCATTTGCCACTCCATTCATAAGAATAGAGCTCTTATTGTAAGAAGATTTTAACATCTCCTGTACAACATTAGGATCGTTATTTGCCCATCTAATCTGGTCAGCAATATAGTTGTTTTCACTAATAGGATACATTGTAGTATTATTAGGACCAGTTACACTAAACTCAGCAGGATTTGGATGTGTTCTACCATATGCTACAGCTAACTGAGATATCATAGACTTTTCACCACCGACGAATACATTGTCATAGTTCACATTCTTATTCTGTCTTCTACCTTTTCCTCCAGCTAAATAACCAATATTACCAAATACGCTATCTGTAAAGTTACCCGGAACTGAACTAGATAACACACTAAATAATTTATCAAACTGTGAAATAGTAGGTAGATTTTCATTAACAGAATCTACATTGTATAACAAGTAATCTATAGTATTTACATCAACTGGTATACCTATAGTATTAAGTATATCTACTAATTGCTGTTTTGATTGTAGTACGAGATTTCTTACTTCATCTTGAGTATGCGGTCTACGCTTCTTACCTATGAAGTCTTGAGCCATTGCATGAAGCTCTTTTTTGATATTGGTATAATCTTTGATTATTCTCTTATATCTTGCTTCATCAACATGTACATCATTAGGATCTTCTTTGTTTACCATACCAGACACATAGAATAATGTGCTCCATTGTCTTGGGTATTTACGAATAAGTCTAAGATTCTCTGAAGATAATATAGTCCAATTACCAGCTTTAGCTTTTACTGTTTCTTTTATATCTCCAGCTTCATCATACTCTCTACTCTATTTAGATTTCTCAAAAGCTTCTTCAAACTGAATAGTAGTAAGTTGATTCTTCGCACTCTTGATAGTAACAAGTAACTGAGTTTGAGTATTTTCATCAGGAGTATTGTCACCTGTAAGACTGTTGTACAGAGATTGGAAGAATGGGTCTGTTTTGGCAAGTTCTTGAGACATACCTATAATATCTTCCCAAGTTTCTACACTCCACAGATTATCCATTATTTTATTCCAAACAACATCAAACGGTACAGTAGTTCCCATACCGAATATACTATCTTTTACAGGCTGTAATTCTCTTACTTCGTTACCATTTTCATCTACATTATAAACGTATTCCTCTTTAGGGATAGAGTAGAAGAATAACTTGGCATTGAAAGATGTATTACTTTTCTTAGAGAATTCGTATGCAACTCTATCAAATATCTCTTTAGGATTTACTTCACCAGTATCTACACTAGCTTTAGTCTCGTCGTCTTTAGTTTCTATCTCTTTAATAGAAAGCTCTCTAAGATTGTCAATTACAGCTGAGTGAAACAAGTCATAGTTTGCTACTACTTCTCTAGCAATGTTTTCATTACCTTCAGGTATTGCTCCACTTTCAACACTAGTTTCAAGTATCTGAAGTAACAGTTTGAACTTATCACTAAGTCCATCAATGTCTTCTTGAGTTCTAATACCAAACAAACTAATAGCAGCATTAGTAAGAGAGTCTACTACATCATAGTATGTACCTGGATCAGTAATGCTCTTAATCTTCTCTTGCTGTTCTTTAGTTATACCCGGAATACTAAAGTATACACCTTTATAGTAAGCATCTTTAAACTCTTTAATAGACTCTTCATTCAATGGAGTTTTTGCGTACTGACCATTCTTGATTCTCTTATATACACTACTAAGTAGTGAATCATTTCTATTAAACAGTTTATTAATGAAGTCCTTAATTCTTCTAAATGCTTTTAAGATAAGATATCTAGGTTTAGTCTCAGTAAGCATCCATGTTCTAAAGTCTTCTGCCAAATACTCTTCTAGTTCAGCTTTAGTAGCATTAGAATATTCTGGATATTGCTTCAAGTATTCTCTATATAGTATCTCTCTTTCAGTATTAGAATGTACTAATAAGTTTACATAGTGCCATGCTTCGTGATACTCAATACCTTCTCTACCTTTCTTAGACAGAATAATTTGTCCAAGTAAAGTATCAGCAGCTACTCTAGTAACACCATATACTTCTGGGTTATTACCCATACGCATAGCAGCTTCTGTAATAAATACTTGCTCTGGTTTTAAACCTAATTTTTCAGTTAACCATTTACGAGCTTCTTCTGTATTTACAAATGCTCCAGTCTGTTCATTAGTAGAATCTGAATATACACCTTGAGGAGTAGCCATAAGGCCTAACTTACCATTAGCGTCATAGTAAAGAGTCATACCTTTAGGAGTACGCATATTCAAAGCTTGAGCTTCTTCTTTAGTAAGTAGTCTATTTACTTTAGGACTATTACTATCAGCTTTTCCTAATTGATTATAGAATTTAGCTGCTCTACTTTGAGAAGGTTTAGCTGTCTGACCAGGCTGCTTAACTTCCTCTTTTTCTTTTACTTCTTGTTTAGGTAATTTAGTTTCATCAACTTGAATATCATTAACATATAAGAAAGGAGCATTGAAAGCCTATTCACCTACATCAGTCATAAGCTTACCACTTCTAATCATCCAATTAAGTAATGAAGGAGCTTCTTCTCTATCTTTAACAAGTTTTGATCCTACTTTCTTAATACCTAAGTCTTCTTTAGTAAACTCTAATTCTCCTGGGAATAACACTAGTTTATCTTTCTGAGATTGTATCATCAGATCTCTTAGCTGTTCACTAATAGGAGCTATCATAGCATCAACATCAGTATTCCAGTGATAGTTCTACATGATGTTGTATATTACTTCTCTTTTAAGCTGCTTAGATCTTTCTATCTAGTCTACTTTTAATACTACAGATTCATATCTACCAGTATTTTCATTCTTTACACCAAGTCTAAGTGTATTAGTTTCAGGATCGAAGAACAATTGTTTAGCTACTAAGAAGTTTGCTTTCTTAGCCAGTTTATTGGACACACTAGTGTGATCACCATTATTAACAATAATGTTAAGTATACCATATCTATCCTCAACATTACCAACAAGTAAGTCATATATATACTCAGGAAAACTCTTCTTTATACCTTTCTGTTTATCATACAGCTGAACTTCTTCAGGAGATGTTACATTGGGGTTTCTAAAGAACTTTTCACTAAGCATTATAGGTGCACTATATCGTCTGGATGGAGTATTCTCTACTTTAGGGAAGATATAGATACTACCAGAATATCCACCTCTATCAGCCAATGCAACCGTCTTATCTAAAGAGTTGATAGCCATAGGATTCAACTCTGACATTATACCGGTACCGTAACCAAATGTTACTTCATCGAGTAAAGCATAAGGATCTTCTGGTATAGCAAAAGTCTTTACTTCAGTAAGCTTTCTATATATAGGATTGCCATCTGCGTCTTTCTGTGTATTAAATACTCCATTAGTCCTATTCATAGAAGTAGGAACAACATGTGTAAGAGCAGTAGTAGGTATATCTGTTCTTCCTTGGAAGTATGCAGAAATGATCTTATTACGGAAGTCTTTAAGTCTGTTTACATCGTCTACATTCTTTTCTCCTCGTCTTAAATAGAATGTTTCAGCATCTTTAGGTTTACGTAAAGCAGTAGCATATACATTGTCTCCTAACTTTATAATAAGGTATACATCAGCACTATCAAAAGTAGTTACATCATTAGGATTAAATGTATTGTTCTTTCCATATTTACCAATGGCAAAATAAGCCTATCCTTCTTCCTTTACTCTATCTAAGAAAGTAGGATCTGCTAGTGCATGTGCAAGCTCTTCTCCAGTGTTTAACTTGCCTTCATGCGGTAATTTGAATGGTAGATCTAATGGTTTAACAGCATCTGGTAAGTAAAATAAAGTTTTACCAACTTTACCAGCAGCTGCTAGTGTTTGTGAAGTGCTTACTCCTTTTACAGAAGTAGGATCTTTCTTAGCAGACTCTGTTAAAGCGTCTAGTTTACTTCCATCTTGGTCTAAGAATTGTCGTTCAGCGTCAGCGAATTCTATCTTAGCAGGATCTACAGGTTTACCGTCTAATAATACATTACCTTGTTCATCTATCCCGTATCTGCTATTATCAGGAATAGATGTACCCGTTCTTGCTTCTGGAGCAGGAACTGGATCTGGAGTCTATTCAGGCGCTTGAGTAGCAGGTTGTTCTACTTTAGTTTTCTTTACTACACTTCCTTCTTTAAACTCTTTCTCTTCAACGCCTTCCTGTACTTTGTCTTTTACAGTACCTTCTTTAAATTCCTTTTCCTCTACTCCTTGTTCTATTCCTCTAAGATCTACATCTTCAGGTTCTTCTCTAAACAAAGACGGACTAAGTGGTTTAGTTCTATCGATTTTCTTTGTTACAACATCTTGTTTTGTAACAGGCTCATCTTCAGGTTCTGGTTCGAGTTCAGGATCTTCGTCTGTTTCCTCAACTACTTCCTCTTGTTCTTCTGGTTGTGAAGATTTATCCACTTCTTCTGGAGTAGGTTCTGTAGATTTTACAGGTTCGCTCTCAATAGAGTTTCCATCTTCAGTATCAATATCCTCTGGAATATCTTCTTCGGTTACTTCTTCTTCGACTATAGTCTTCTTTTCAGGTTCTGTAGTTACTTCTTCTCCATAAATATCCTCATACTTATCGGTTGTTCTTCTGATAGCAATGTCATCCTTTTCAGGATTTACTTCTGGAACAAAGTCTACTTCTGGAGTTTCTTCTACACTAGGCTCTTCTGCTAATTCTTCGTATGATTGCTGATTCTTTTCAAATCTTTCTAAATCTTTAAGTATAATAGCATTAGCAGCTTGTCTAGATGCAGTAGCTTTCTTACCGTCTATGTCAAACTGTTTCTTGATATTTGCATTATATCTAGAAATAATTTTATTCAAGCTAGGTGCCGCTTCGTTAGCTTCTTCAGCTTGCTTGTTAGCCTTATCAATCTACTCTTGTTTCTGCTCTTCACTAAGTGTATTCCAAGTAGGAGCATTGACATCAGATTTGTAGTTAAAGTCTAATACAAAGCCATTTTGATAAGCCATTCTACGATTTAAAGCTCTTTTGTACAGTCCTTTAATTACAGCACTTTGAGCAAAAGCATTTTGAACTTCTTCAGAATTATTGAACTCAATTGATAGATCTTTAGGATCTACTCCAATTATATCAGATACATCTTTTAAATTACTTTTATGCTCTTTTAAATCTTGTTTAACTGATTCTTGAATAGAAGCTATATTTTCAAGATTTACGTCTAATCCTTCCTTGTCCTTAATAGTCTTTAAGAAGTTTTCTCTATTTTTTAATTGATTATTAAGTTTAGTAAGAGACTTGATTGCTGCCTGTATTTGATTTATTTGTTTGAATACAGATTTATAGGATTCATAATCTACTCCATATTCAGGATCTTGTGCGATAGCTTGGTCATAGAATGTTCTGATAGTAGCATCGTAAGAATCATCGTCAGCATTATTTAAAGCAGTATTCAAATCTTCTGCTGCTACTCTAGTATCAGCTCTGTATGTTTCTTCAACATTCATAGCTTTAAGAGCATTCTTAAGTATGTTGCGATGTTTCTCTGTTCCTCTGGTTACTCCTAAATCGGTAAAGTTATTATCCAATGCATGGTTGTGATACAACATATTAATCTTTCTAGCATCTGCTATATCAGAATTAATATCTTCTGTTGTTACGCCCTCTGGTAAGAAGTTATCTCTAATATCTTCAAGTGATTTCTGTAAATATTCAAATTTCTTACGCTTAGCTGCATTATAAAATTGGTCTACTTTAGCATCATTCTCTCTATTAGCAAAGTCATGTGCAGACATTTGTCTTACTTGATTATCTGCCATCAACTGTTGGTATGCATTATAAGAACCGCTGGCTACGGATAAAGAAGAACCCATGATAATACCAATAAGAGAACCAACTTTCATTGACTGTATAAGTTCGTTATCATTATTTAAGGCATCGTCAGGATGCAGACCAGCTAATGCTAAATTAGATTCTACACTTAATCTAGCATTACGACCGATAGATTCTAAGATTGTGGCATCTTCTCCTCTATACTTATCGTATAAACCTTTCTGATATTCACTCTGCAAAAGATTCTGTACACCTTCTTCAGTACCTTCAGATACAGCAATGAAGCCAGCTTTAGCCGCCATAGAGCCTAAACTACCTAACAAGTGTTTAGTTTCATTAGCTGCACCTGGACTTCTTGTTATCTTGAGTAATGCCTTATTGATATTACTATCTACAAACTTTTTACCAGCTTCTGCTGCTTTAGACAATTTAGAACCAGCTGTAGCAAGCTTAGTACCTTTGAGTATAGAGTTCATAGCGGCTTTACCGCCATAAGAAAATACAGATGCTTCAAGTAAATCCAAAGCTCCTAATGCCATGTTGCTCTGTTCTACTTGTCTTAAACCATTATAAGAGTCTATCTTAATCTATTCAAATACAGGAGAACTTGTAGCCACATTATATACTAACATATCATTAAGTATATCATACTCTGATTTATCAGTATTAAGGCCTAACTTGCTTAATTCCTATTTACCTTCTGTAATTATCTTATCAAAGTCTACATTCTTTTCATTAATGGCATTAATTACTCTAGAAGAGTAAGAATCAAATACTTCACTATTAGTCTCAGCTTGTCTTTGATACCATGTTAACCAAGTATTAATACCAGCTTCTGCTACACCAATAAGCTTACCATATCCAGGTAACGCTTTAGCAGCTTTACTCGCAGCTAAAGAAGTAGCAAAAGATCCAGCCATAGCACCCATCTCAGATAGAGATGAACCAATCTGTGGTAATGCATACTTAATAGAAGAAGGGTCTGAGAAATTCAACTAGTTTTCATCTACCTTCTTTCTAAACTCTGGAGTAAGTACATCAGGATTAAAGTACCAAGTACCTTGTCTGAGTTTACTTTGTATATTCTCTAACTCCTACTGTTTAGTTTCTAGTGAAGCAAATTTAGGAGGTAAAAGTAAATCAAGATCATTAAGAACGCGAGTTCTATCTTTATCCGCAGCTTTAGCCGTATACTTCAGATTCTGTATGTTATTGTAATCTACTAATCCAGAATCAATAGCTCCTGATAATGCATCTTCTTTACCAGATGCAAATATCTGATTAGCTGTATACTTAATGTTATCCCATACAGACATATTACTTCTATCCACACTAGTATTAGCATCACCTAAATCAAAGTATATGCTACGTAGTTCTGGATTTCTTAAGATAGTCTGTCTATATCTTTCTTCATTTTCTGCTAAGTATGTTGATAGATCTTGTTTACTTGCCGGATCAGTAGTTTTATTAAATAGATCTAACTGTTCTTCGTATTGCTTTACAAACTCAATCTCAGGTATAGTTTTACCTTCATTTTTAACAATATCACCTTGCAGATTAGTAACATTAGTTTGCAGTTTCTTTTCTACTAAACTATTGTATAACTGTCTAGTTTCACCATTTTGAATTGCATCTTTAGCAGTTCTTGCAAGCTGTATACCAGTTGCTACTACAGGATTGGTGAATGCAAGCAATGTACCAAAAGTAGAAGAGGACGCATCTTCCGATGTATCCTTCTACTCTGCTAACTTATTATAGTCTATATCTGCAATTTCTTCAGATACGTTCTCTGCTATTTCATTATATGTTTTAGCTCTTTCATATTCTTGAGGTGCATAACCATAGTTCATTGTGTTGAACGATTGTACACCAACGCTAGAAAAGTCACGAGCTGTATGACCATTACCGAATGCTTTCATATTAAAGTCTTTCATATTCCGAGATTTCGGCCTGAATATCTGTCTGTTTAGAACTCAAACCTCTCGTCTTTTTAGTATAGATATTATCTGCTTCGATAGCTCTCTCACCTTCATCTGCGATAGGAGTAACTACCTGTACTTTTAAATAGAGACTAGCATTATCGCTCTTAGTACGTGTTCTTTTTGTCTTTCTGTCTATTACATTTCCTTCATCATCTAATTCACTTACTGTTGACAATGTTTCTGAATCACCAATATCACCTTGTCTAACTAGTTTACCAATTAAACCTTTGTCTTCAGTAGTAAAATCACTTAGTTGATCAGCAGGTATAAATACATTCTTTACATGATATACTCTACCTCCATCTGTAATAGTTCTTCCTTCTCCTTTTACAATAAAGCCATTGAATCTATCTCCAGATTCCCATAGCTTATCGAACTTGTCTCTAGCAATAATAATTTTACGTAATAACGGATTCTTAGCAGCATCTCTACCGAGTACAGCATTTCTACTAGTACCCATCATAGCGTAAGCTAAATTATCAGCGAGTATGAAATTACGTGAATCATTTGCTAAGTATGTATTGTCCCTTAATTTTTCAGTAGAACCATCCTTAGCGTATATGTCATTGGCACTTGGGCTTAATGGTGCAGACACTACATCTAATACCCATTTAGCTCCAGCGTTTAAGTTCTTTTTATTCTTAACTACTTCTAAGAAACCAGATTTTAATTTGTTTTGAATTACATCTGGAGACATATTATACATAAGTGTATCCCTCTGTTCAGGAGTAAGTTCTTGACCTCTAAGCATACCTTGTATAGTCTATTGATCAAGCCCACTAAAGTTCTCAAGTAATTTCTTTCTACTATCATTATGAATCATAGTAGTAAGATTGTTGAGCATGGTAGGAGTTTGTTCTTTAGCTGCTCTTCTGGCTGCCAATTCCATACTTTTAAGGAACCAAGGATCTCTTTCTCTATCTTCATAAGCAAATTCCTTAGCAGCTCTGTATATACTATTGACAAATTGATTTGTAGCTTCTTCAGGACTGAGACCTTGCTGTTGTAACACTTCGATGTGTTTCTGTGCTTGAGGAGTATTGAGTATACTAGATATATTCTTATCTACTTCTTCTCTAGTTCTAGCTTCAGATACACCTTTGTATTCCCATCCTCCTTGATTACGTATGAATCCAGGTTTAAGGTTATCAACAAACGGTTTCACAATGTCTACCTCAGACTTATATGCTAACGGTGACACATCGTTAAATATACCAGCAGCTTGTGTATTATAACCTGTGTAATCTACTTTATGCCACAAAGGATTATACTTGTCAGATAACATAAGTTGCTGATCTACTTTCTGTCTCTACAACATTGCGTCTCTGCTCTGCTTAAGATTGCTTAAAGCATTATAGTCTACATTATTAATCATTGACTACAGTCTAGATCTACCTTCTTGTGTTTTCAATAAATCGGGATTACTAGCAAGCTCTGTAATATAATCCTTCATTGAACCAATAGTAAGATCATAATATCTTTTAGTATCTACAGCTGAAGGAGATTGGAATTCACTCCATTTCTGTATGTTGTTTTGCAAATTAGCAGCTGCTTGATCTACAGCTGCTTTTTGAGTAGTACCAATTCTATATAACTCTCCAAAGTTAATAGGTACATATGTATTGATAAAATCTGCCTATGCTGGCTAGCTATATCTATTTACTGCCATATTATTCGTATCTTAGGAAGTTAGTTAAATCAGTATTAGTAAAACCAGATTCTAAGAATGGTTTATATAAACTAAGCATTTGCTTATCTCTCCTCTTCTGGTTACGCATAAGTTGCTGAGTTTGTGCCCATTTGCTTAGTTGTCCTAAACCTGCATTTCTTATATTATAAGCAGCCGCTCTGTTTCTAGCACCTAAATCGCTAGAAAGATTAATAGCTCCAACATATTGCTGACCAAGATTGTTAAGTGTACTAGCATAATCTGCATCAAATTGATTCTGTATATTACTAGCTTGACTATACAGATTAGCAATCGCTTTGTCTAGTCCAACAGCTGATTGTAATCTATAAGCCATATTGGCTCCTGTGTTAGTATTAGATTGGCTAGCATTATAATCTGATATTGCTCTACTAGTAGACAATTCTCTTAATGCTGGAGTAATATCGTATCTACGATTACGCATAATTCTAGCAACAGTTCCTGCATATGGATTTTGTACATCTCTTACTTGTTCTGCACTACCAGAAGTAAGATTAGATATTACTGGAGCAAGCGATGCTATTGAGCTGGCATATTCTCCAAGGTCTCCTAATTTAGGAAAACTAAAACGCCTTCCTTTTCCAGTTCCTTTACCTGTATCACCAGTAGGTGCTGCCGCTGTTACTGTTACTTCTGGCAATGTAATATTATCAGTAAGATTAGGCATTCTACCCATACCTTTACTGTCGTAGAAACCTGTGAGTACTTTATCTTGTCCAAGCTGAGAACCAATAATGATGTCTCGCATAGTATCGTTCACACTTCTGTTATATCTACGATATAAACCTCCATCCTCAAAAGCTTTAGTCTTTGGTTTAATTCCTTTTTTCTATTTTAATGCTTCTTGCTGATTGAATAATTCATCATGAATCATAGCATTATTCATGGCATTTAATTTAGCAGCATTCTAAGCATATCTATCTTTACCTTTACTTTTCTTTTTCGACATCATTTCTTCTCCCATTTGTGCAAATGTTTTCTTAGTTCCGGGAACTTTTAGAGTATCACTAAGTATCTTAGTACCATAAGGTAAGTTAACCAGATTAGAGTCAGTAGGTTTACCTTGTTCGGGTACTTTACTAACATTACCATCTGGAGTTTGAATCAACTCTCCATCATCAACATAAGCCAAACTGCCAGCTGTACCTCCATCTGCAAATGTGTATGTGTCATAATTATTATCATTATACCAATCTGCTTGCAAGTTAGCAGTATTAGATACTGCAATTCTATTTGCTTGTACTTTAGCTTTATCTTGTTCAATCTTACGTTTCAGTCGCTTATTACCGAATGCACCAATTAAACCTGTACCCAGTGAATACTGATTATCTTCAGTAAATCCACCTGTTTCAGTTATGCCACCCGATTTACCTATTAAACCCATAGCTGCTCCAGCAGCGGCTCCTATAGCTGCTCCTTGTGGTCCAAACATTTGACCAATTTGCATACCTGAACTTGCACCACTGAATATGTTTCCAATGGACTATCCTACTGCCTGTCCAGATGTAGTAGCTGTAGATTTACCAGATAAACTACCAAATAAGCCTGCTGTGCCTTGTATCATATCTGAAATACTATCTGGTGTAATCTTAGCACCAAACGCACATGCACGTGCTTTCTTTCCTTTCTTTTTCATTATACTAGTGAATATCTATATGTTGTATTAACGTATGGTAATTTAAAGGTCTTATCATTATTACAGTCGAATACATATTCACACTGTAACCATTTACCTCTCAATCTACCAGCATTTGCTTTATTCTCAATCTGTTGTGTATCACTCAATTTTATATTCTCTCTACCTATAGCAAATCTATATGTATCTTCTCTATAATCGTAAGCATACTTAAGATCAGTATTTACTGTACTATCATATGTACATGGTGGTAATGGATTAGCTTCTTGACTCTTAGTGTGAAATGTAATATTTGTTATTATGTTATTCATAGCAGTCAGATTGTCTGCCGTACTAGGGTCATTGAATTCTCCACCGAAGAATACATTATCAAATACCTTAGTATATAGAGTATCCTTGTTTACATAGAACTGTACTTTAGCAATCTTAGTTTCAGGAAGTATTCCATCTATATCTAGAGTATTAATCACATAGTAGAAGTTATCTTTAATAGTTACAATCTTATTAGAGAATGGTAGAGCCCACTGAGGATTAAATGTATAGAATGAAGTAAATTGGCCCAACTATTCATTGAATATCAATGATTTATCGTAGAACTTAAACCATACTTCATTGTACTTCTTATCATAGAACGCTAAGCTTACATTACGCTTGTTCACATACATTTCATTGAGATAAGTCTATACACCTTTCTCTTTAGAGATCTGTGATACTTGTCCAGTGTAAGCACATATTTCATTCTTATCAAAGTCGTACCAATATAATACATTATCAGAGTGTACTATACTTCTATCATTTACTATAGATGAACCATTTGTATTAGTTAAATAATCAGCTCTTGTAAGAATGCCACCTGTACCCAATGTTAACTGACCTACATTATTATCTTGAATAAGAGATCTTTCATTTACAGAAGCAATACCTAGTGCAGTATCCTACCAGAAGAACAATCTATCTTTGAATGATGTTAGATTAGTAATCTAACCATACTTATTATCTACATCTAAATAGTTAGCAAATTTGAACTTAGTCCAATTATCAAGTATTTCATTGTTAGTCTTAGCTTCAGAACAAGCAATACGATTAGATGTAACTACATTATTCTCTGCATATATAGAAGCCGATATATACTTTCTACTACCTGGTTGTGAAGAGTAAGTAGGATTATAAGCAAAGTACGGTCTATCTTGCACGTGATATGCTCCAAGCTATCCTGGCTCTAACTAAGTAAAGATATCAAGGAAGTTATCACCACTTCTAAAGCTTCTGTGCACTGCATCGCCGTACGCTAGGTTCAAGTTAATACTTGATTCAAACGGTATATATGCAGCTGTGAACATCTTATAATCATCCCAATCCTAAGGATCTTTCTTCTAAAAGATCATAGTTAAAGGCTGATCTAATAGACATAAATAAGTATCGCCACCAAAAGTATACAGAGTATGCGTTTCACCAGATATATCATTACTATACGAATTAGTAGATATGTAGATAGAATTCTGTCTTGAAGTAAACGTATTACCACCATACTGACTTCCGTTTTTCTTAATATTTACTACAGGTATAATATTAGATATGTGTGAAGAACTATAATTACTACCGTCAAGTGAAACAGAACTTATTCTAGGAATAGAAGAAGTTACACCAGGAGCATACGCTATTAAACATGGACCAAACGGTCCAGATTTATCGCAAGTATTCTTTCTGGGAATAGCAAACTCAAAGTTCGTAAGACCCATGTTCAAATAAGCTATGTTGCCTATATTTGTATAATAAGCAGACTTATCATTAATTCCATTGTATGGAACCATTGGCGGGAATGCCACATCGGTTATATTAGCTACTTTTCTTCCATAGTCCCCTCTATTCACTTTACTAGACGGTCTATAGTATTTACTTATACCAGAAGCTAAAGCATACCGATCGCTTGTAGAAGTTTGACCAGCTTTCGAGGTATCATCTACCAGCACTCCTATTCCTCCATCCTAACCAGGAACGATTGTACCTAATTTGTTTACTTTAGTAAGTTCTCCTGCATTTGGGTCTGTATCTCTAACCTTTAAGGCGTTCATCATTACCCTTGCTTTTGAATCCACATTGTCAAATTTAGAAGTCAAACTGTATAATGATTCTAAATATGTGGGCTGCCCTTTAAAAAATTGCTCGGTTTTATCTTTCATAAAAGATATTTCTGGCGATATAAGGGTAACATAATCAGATTGTATTTTTGCATTGGGAAGTTTGGCGTTCCTCATTCTGTCTTTTCCATTATAGCCTACTGTTACCAAATCTCCAGTAGAGTATGACATAAATAGATAAGGTCGAACGTCTGTGCTTCCTCCTAATTCCCCAGTATCATCAGATGCTGTCATGTTACCTACAACAGACATTGCCGCCTACATAAGTATAGTTCTGTCTGCTTCTGTTCTATCACATCTTACAATTTCAAATGCAACACATCCTGCTGGGATATTTCTTATTTGAAATTTTATACCTATTGGCGATGCTTGTAAATTAGAACTACCTGCTTTAAATGCAGGAAACTCTGAAGCATGTGGAAATCGAATATCTCCTATCCAATGTACAGGACTAGGTATATTCTTTTCATTATAAAATATTATACCAAATCTATACACTTCATCTCTCTGATAACTTTTGTAATTTGCCGCAAGATATGGATCTGCATAATTCATCAACCTTGTTTGCTAAGGTATAGTTTGATTCGATGCGGTAGTTTTGTCGTCTAAGTTATATAGAGTTACAGTATTTGTATTTACTGGAGAGTTTTGAATTCCCACAGAATCTTGTGATAATATTCCTGTGCTTATCCCATTCATTTTGTCCAATGTCATATCCATTGTAACAAAAGTATAGTCAATGTTAGGACCGCTACCTCCTCTTAATCTATTACTACCAGATTTGATATTACTATATTCATATCTATTTGTATCGTTAAAATCTACACTATTAGTAGTATTAAAAGGATTGATACAGTCGTGGCTCTCAGGTATAGAGTCATAGAATTGCTTCAACTATGTAGCATCTGTAGGTAATACCTTACTTATATTTTCAGAACTATTTGCAGAATGTAATACCAAAGTACCTGCTTTATTACATCTATATGCTCTTGCATCATACTTAGGGTTCCAACTATCCTCTTGAATATTGGCTGCAAACAATCTATTATCCATACGAGTAAGAGTCTTAGCTATAAACTGATAACCAGTTAACGCATTAAACTCTTCAACACTTAACTCTCCAATAATAGTATTACCATTATCTATGTAGTTGATTTCAGATTGAGTTGGAACTAAATCTATTTCATCTACTATAAATATTCTAGGAGGTTGGTTATTGTTAGTATAAGATAAACTTATTATTCTACACTTCTGGTAGTCTTTGCTAACTAAAGGAGCTTTGAGTACACAGGATTTACCAGAACTAACATTCTAGCCCATTCCTTCATACTATTGTACTGTCTAAGTAGTAACACTAGCTGTTAAGTGATTAAGCTCACTGAGAGAAGATAAAGTACTTTCTGAACCATGTATATTAAATAATTGGTAGCAATACTGAATTACTACTGATGCTAAGTTACCTCCATCTTGTCTGATGATTTTGAAAGGTGGAAGAACTGCCCCAGGAGTAATATCAATAGCATTTGGAGTTTTGATCCATCCTCTAGAATCTACTAATGGATTAGTAGCACTTGTACCAGTATATTTACCATCTACTACATTAATCACTTTAGTAGCACTTTTGCCATCTGTAAAGTACACCTTAATGTTAGTATCAGTTTCATAGTTAGCAACACAGCTGATATTAGTTTCATTTGGATATTCGCAGAGCTTTAAGTCACCTTGTAATATTACTGTCTGTTTAGGAGTAGAATCATCAAAACCTTCAACTCTATATACTTTATTATGCGAATAGTTGCCATTCACTATTACTTTAGTGAATATGATCGCCATCTTATCAATTGTAGTTGCACCTATTACTACTTCATCATTAGTAATATTACCATTGTATTTTCTAACTCCTTCAATACCTTGCAGTGCTCCAGTAGTACCATTATCATTAGTTATGATCCTAACATTCTCAGCATAACGGTACTGATTATCCTTTATAAGATTCACATCGACATCCATATTCATGCCAGATGTAAAGCTATTTGTTTGAAATGTGTTGGTCATACTCTATTCTAATTGTATATTATTTGTTTATCTCCGAGTGTATCAAAGAATGTATCATGCTCGTCTATCTCTGGATATATTCTAAGCCAGCTATTTTGTATACTCTGCATTTCGTCTACACCAGGCATCATTGCTTCTGCGTATGCTTGTTTCCTATAGAAATTCCAAGAGTTCTTAATATCATAGTATACATATCTAGGAGTTTTACCAGTCTTATAGTTAGGAAACTCTAGCTTCATAGTAACATACCAATAGATAGCTTCAGAGTATGAAGGATTATCTGGTATCATTGGCATACTTTCATCATCAGTAGGTATTGCGTGATATGATATTTTAACAAAGCCGTTAGGTACATTAGTCATAATATATCCCGGTTTAGTTGTATATTGTAATGCATTACTGATAAAGTTACTATCATAACCTACATACTTACCATTGACAGTAGGTACAGTATATTGATTAAGTAAAGCACTAAGTGTTTGTCTAGTATTAGGTGAAGAATTAAGTATATCTAATGCTTCTCTATCACTAGTTAAATTGTATAAGTTTTTTACTAGTATAATCAGTGGTTCATCTTGTATTAACATCTTTGGATCATTACAAGTACCACAAGTATTTATACCAAAAGAGCCAGTTGCCTTTCGCATAGGTAACCAGCTTGAGTTGCTGAATGAAAAAGCAACCTAGTCTAATCTATATAGATCACATGGTAACTTAGTCTAATGACAGTTAACAGGTAATACTACTACTTTATGTTCGAGCTATTGTACAGCACCAATCTTTTCCATTGCCTCGCCTATCCACTCTTTGATGTCAGATATTCTGATATCATCTTCAGACATGTCGTTATCAGCAATGATTTTAGCTACAACCGCTTTTGAACTTATTAAATTGTTATTTATCATAGTTTAATCTTTGTGGTATCTCCATTTATAACCGAAAGCAGTTTTCTTTTGCCCTCTACACACTCTATTTATTGCTGATCTATTCTCTATAGACCCCATTTCTTTTGCTGCAATCGCCATATTGTCATAAGTTCTAATATACTTTCCAGTTAGGTCTAGTTGATCAATTTTTATGCCTTTGTTTCTTTCTTTTACTACTTGTGAAATATCGCGAGGATCGTCTTTGTATTTCCACAAATACCCGCATGCCTAGATTAATTTCCCTCTGCAACATGCGGATATCTGCACATATTTATTTTTGTTTCCGCAAGATTTTGCAGCTTGGCACAAACTGTCAAACTATTTTATAAAATCTCCAGAAAGACTGTATTGCAATACAGGGTGTTTTACTTTATTAGTGTAAATAACTTTTTTAGAATTACATCTACATGCTACTTGAGCTATGTTGTATTCTGGTTTTAAATTCAAATATTTTTGTTCTAAATATAATAATGTATCTCTAACAGAATCACATTTTTCTAAAATACTTACTGTAAATTTATCCTCCCCATATCTATTATATGCTCTTTGTAAATATAAAGAATGATGTTTATTAGTTCTCAGTTCGGATCTGTGCCGAATAATGCGACGCTTGAAATTATTTGTACTGCCTATGTACTTGTGGTTGTTTAATGTATTCTGAATCATGTATATTCCAGCTTCGACAGGCAATTCATTTATTTCACTAAATTTCAATGTAATCATGTTCCTTATTTTTTATGATTTGAGCTAATCTACGTTTATTTGCACGGGTTGCGACAAACTAGTACCTTGTTTTATTGATCAATAAGCTATTTTTCTTCGACCACAAAAATCTGAATTTATAGTAATCACTATGTTCATTTAAGAAGTATACTATCTTACCTTGTACTTTGCTTTCGTGATAATCTATTCTTAAGCTTTTACTATCAAAATTCTTAGGCTATCTCTTCACAATACATAGCGTACCTAACCGACATGGCAACTTAAACTCTTTACTACCTTCTATTACTTCCTATTGAATATATTTAAAGTAATCAGATACTATATTTCTAAAAGTAGAATAGGGTATATCATATACTGTATCCTATTCTATATAGTTCTTGTAGCTTACATAATAGTCTGCAATAGTGTAAGATTTTCTGTTGTAGTTAAGTTTTTCAGTCTACATTATTTCTTATATATATTCTATGTATTATCTTGTGAATTGTTAGTATCGTCAGATGGCATCTGAGGCATAATCCTAAGTTCTTTACTAAAGATTAAATCTTTGATTGTAGGTATCATGTGTGCTGGAGCTGGATATGGAGCATTAGGATCAAAGCAATCTGCTACATCAGCAGGATTCTCAGGTATAATACCAATAGTAATATACTCTAATTGATTGCTATCTCCATCTAAGTATATACGATTATTCTTTACCCAGCAAATATAATCTTTGCAAGTATACTTACGATACTTCTATGCTTTAGCTTTAGTTTCATCACCTATCTAGATTAGGTTACCATACATATCTTTCACAAAGATAAGTCCTGGTCTTTTATGAAACTGAATTAGTTTAGGTAGTTCATACTCAGACTGATATAAAAAGTGTCCAGGAGTATCTTCTACTTTATCTAAGTGTACCATAGGAATAGTAGTTACATACATATCATTTATGTCATAACCTTTATCTATCTCCTATCTTATTAGATACGCTCTATATTGATGTATCCATTGTTCTATCTGAATCCTACTTATATGTTCAGATTCTCCAATGGTACTATTTCTCAATATCAATAGTATATCATCCACGATTGTTGATAGTGTATTTAATTTCATTTACTAATATACCTCCACAGGTATCCTCCGCATTTAATATTATTGTTACAACTTTTGAATATATTAGACTGAGGTAATTTATTAACTCTTGCAGCATTCCGCATAGATATATATTCCTCTATAATTTCTCCATTATCACCAATCTTCGCAACAGCTTTTACTCTATTGTTGTTATAGATTTGTTTTTCAGATCTTCTTTTAATACATGTACCATAATTTGTGTTATACTTAGCAGTGCACCATTCTAAGTTACTTACACAATTGTTACTTTTATTTTCGTCTTTATGGTTTATTTGTGGAAGATTATCGGTGTTATCTACAAATTCTATAGCCACTAATTTATGTACAAATGCATTTTTACGATTACTGTTTTTATCATATAAGAGAACTTTCATATATCCTGATTTGTCAGTAATCTATTTGATTATTTGTCCTTTCTTTATATAACTAAATCCGTACGTACTTTTTGGATTAGGAGGAATTACAATCAATCTGTCATGACTTCTTATAATACCAGTATTAGATATCTGATATAAGCCTTCATAACCAGTTATGTCTTTCCAAATTTCTTTCATCTCTTCAAATATAACGTTATCTAAATAAAACGTATTCTTAGCCTATTTTACGCACTTTCTGCTATAGGGTATACAATTGCACACATAGTGTAATAGCTCTTCTTTAAAGGCAAGGAAATGGGCAATAAAAAAGGCTAGTCTTAATGACTAGCCTCGTTCATAGCATTTTGCATATCCTGTGGTAGCATCTATTTCATTGGTGCTGGAACCATCTGACTTGCTTGCTTTATAATATTCTTTAATTCACTGACTTCATTCTAAAGCTCCTTTATTCGAGGATCTTCTTTTTCTTCAGGTTTAATATCTAACTTATCAAGTAGGTCTTGACATCTTTTCATCTCTTCGTCACATTTAGCGATAGAGTCTTTTTTAGCTTTGTAAATATTGTATTGATCTTGGATGATCTTGACTATTTCGTTTTTATTTGTGGAAATAGTAAGCCCAATAGAACTGTCACTAATAATGGATCTATCGACTGGGACTGTGAATTTTTTTGATTCTCCGTCGCTGGTAATAACGACATCCACTAATCTCTTTCTTGTTTGTCCAGGCATCTAAAACTAGCCTTGAGGAAGAGCTTCATCATACACGTTTGAAACAGAACTGACTGTACCAACACTGTAGCTAGTATTCTTTTTGAAAGTTCCCAGAACTTCTACTATATAGACATTATCTCCTGTTTTTAATTCATTGAACATCATAACAAATATAAGTTTTTGGGCTCCTTTTTTAAGGGAGCCCTTTGTTTAAACTTATGCAGCAGCTGTAGGAGTATTAGCAGGATAAGAATTGATTAATTGATATGTCTTAGTACACTTATTATAGTATATCATATATCTAATTGTCATCTTCAAATCACCTGCCTACACATCTTCTGCTAACGCACTGCGTAACATAGAAGTACTATCTGGAGTAGATTCTTCAGCTTTAAGAGTTACTGGAAGATCTGCACTAGCAATAGGAACTTCTTGTCTTACATCTAAGAAGAAAAGACCTTCATTTGGAAGTGCTCTCCATTCTTCTTCGTTAACATCATATCTTACTTCAGTAGTTGAAGCGGTAACACCTGTAGTTTTAAGTACTGGTATACCAGATATTCTATTTAATCTACGTCTCCGATTGAATCCTGTTCCGGGAAATGGAAAGAAAGGAAACGGAAATAATCTTTGGTTCGTATTATAAAAAGGATACATAATTACCTCCTTTCTATTAGCAACAACCGCACTGAGTATTCAATCCATAATTTTCACCTGCAAATGCACCATATGCAGCAGCACGTGCGATTTCAGGATTGTAAACTGCTAATTGAGGATACGGTACGCTTACTGTATTAGGCAACTTACACTTAATGCCATCTACATCACTTTGCAGTGAGTTCAGACGATTAACAATCGGTGCAGTGTTAGCCTGTACTGTTGCAGCGATATACTGATTCTGATTAGCCTGAGAGATCTGTCCCTTCAGAGCAAGATTTTCAGAAGTCAGTCTATCCATCTTGTCTTGACGATAAATATTCTCGAAGTTATCGATCTTCTGAAGTATAGCCTGAGTATTAGCTAAGTTAGAATCACGTAAGCTTAGTGTATTCTGGTTCATAGTGTTTACCAGAGTATTAGTCTAGTTACACATAGCCAACTGATCTTCATATCCCATCTTAGTAAGATTCAAGTTTACACTGTCAATAGAACGTTGTGTGTTGCAGCAACATTCAGCGAGCTTAGAAGCTAGAGCAGCATTACCAGAAGTAATAGCATTAATAACTTCACAGCCTGACAATTTCACATCACAAGAGATCTTACTAACACCACTATTAATGTTGTTCAAAGCAGCAGTCACCGAGTTAAAGTCACAATTCAGTGTATTAGACAGGGAGCTGATAGCTTCTTTATTACCATTAATTGCTTGCATTAGCAAGTTTGTATTAGCGTCAGTATTCAGTTCAGAAGCAAGTCTACTGGCATCGCTAGCGCCTCTACCAAATCCATTACCACCAAATCCACCCCAGCAGAAGAACAGGAGGATAATCCAAATCCACCAAGCTCCGTTACCACCGAATCCGTAGTTGTTATTCATCATAGCCATAAGAGCTGCGGGGTCCATGTTACCTTTGTTAGCATTCTGCATCAGTGCTGCAATACCTGCATCGATACCGCGATCCTGTACAATAATTTTTTCTTCACCTAACATAATTGATTATTTTAAAATTGATTTTTAAGTTTTTGATTAAAAACGAACATAGCGAATTGAACGTCCATGCCCATATTCCGAATATGGTTCGTATTCACGATTTCTTTCTTCTCTTTCGTAATCATGATCGTAATTATACTCAGAACGTCTACCCGTCATACCTGACCTTCTTCCGCCTCTACGCATCATTCCATGATATTCGTATTCGTCGTCATCGTCATCGTCTTCCTTGTGACGTCTGCCATATTCTCTCTCGTAAAGTTCCTCTTCAGCGTTTCTGATTTTGTCACACATTATGTATACATAATAGTACCACATTTTGCCTTCTTCTATATCTTTATCACACAACCAAGCTTTTGCAAGCTCAACAAAGTGTTTAGGATTATTAGAATTAGTCATATTAACTACCACTCTGTAATAGTCTGAGTATACCATATTTAATGCAACATACCAGTCATACTTATTGAATTTTTCATCCATACGTATGCCGTGCTGATTGGCTAACGAAGTGGTTTCTTCTATTGACCAATGCTGACCTCTAGAGCCATCTTCGTTTTCCATCTTGCTTACTGCTTTACGAGCCATTTCCTCGTCAAAGTGAGGACCATGTTCGGCTTCATAAGCCTTAATACGGAATAGTCTATGCATATTTTATTATTGATTAATAAGTTTAATAATAGGGTTATTTCTATTATTTATCTGTCATTTTGATAACCTTTAGTTATTCCATACGTTATTCTTATAAACATTAACAATATGGAAATTTGGAAAAAGATTGATAATTTTGATAATTATGAAATCTCTACTTTAGGTAGAGTGAGATCTGTAGATCGTGTGATTGTTCGGAATAACAATAGAACAATGACTATTAAAGGAAAAGTTCTCAATGTATATACAGAACGTACCGGCTACATTAATATATGTATATGTAATAATTATGGTAAATACTGTAGAAAGCAGGTACACCGTTTAGTTGCTGAAACTTTTTTGCCTAACTCTAATAATTTGCCTCAAGTAAATCATAAAGACGAGGATAGAACTAATAACTGTGTAAGTAACCTAGAGTGGTGTACTGCTAATTACAATGCTAATTACGGTAATAGGAATCGAAATGTATCTCGTTCTCTTAAAAACAATAGCAAAATTAGTAAAGTAATATTACAATATGATAAAGACCAGAATTTAATAACAGAATGGCCAAGCATAAATGAAATCAAACGTTCACTTGGGTACAGTACTGGAAATATCTATGCTTGTTGTAACTATAAATATAAACAAGCATACGGATATATTTGGAGATATAAGGAGTGTTGATCACTCCTTATTTTTTTGGTATCTCCAAAACACGTGTGTCTGTCACTTTGATAAGTGGATTAGAATTTATTATAGAGTATTTTTTTACTTTATCTCTCTTCCAATCAAAATGAAGAAAACGAACAAACCCATTTTTATACTTGTTACGATATTCTTTTTTCTCTTCAACAATAAGGATCTACTGATTCTTTAAGTCAAGTATAGTTGTTAAGATTGAATCTTTTCGGCTAACTGTGATGGTTGTCAATGAATTAAGCTTTAACTCTTTAGTAAAGTCAACCTCCTTGGTTATTATTTTAACTGTAGTTGTGTCTTTCATTTCTGTATTGATTACGTGAGCCTCTTTGAGATTCTGGTCTTTGACCTTTAATTCTTTCTTAGCCTTATTTACTGCCTACACTAAGCTATCTTTACTTAGTTTTAATTCATTAACTGTAAGCTATAAGACTCTATTCTATTTTTCAGTGTTATTGAACTACGATTCATAGTATTTATAATTGTTATAAATCTGAGATATACGAGCATCCTATGTCTTAATTTTATTACCTTGCCATACACAAGTAAGACCTAATGCAAGCACTGCTGCTAATAATAATTTTGTGAATATATTCATAATAGTTGGTTTTAAACTAGGAAAAATAAAAATGGCGTACTAACAAATCAAATTTGAAAATACGCCATTATGTGATACATTCTCACTAAAATTATTTTGGAGCCTAGTATTCTGGTAATAAGTACTAGATCATCTGTGCACTCGATCTAGTCATTTTATCTACTAAGTCTTTGGTAACATCTACTTCATTAAAACCTCTGGTATAACTTACAACTAAGTTGCCAATCCAGTTATCATTTTCATCTGTCATTCTACGAATAGCTAATGTCTTGCATCCATTGTAAAGCATAAGTTGTTTCATCTTTTTATCGATGTCTTCCTTATCTACATCATCAATCCATATGTAATCTTTGTTTGCTAATTCAGAAGTGAACTTCGCGACAGTTGAGATCGTAATATCTGTCAGGTGAGGTTTCACGCTAGACACATCACTTCTCTTTACTTCTAAAGTAACAGAGATAAATAGAGATTTATACAGTGGATGCGGCTGAATTATGTATACTCTATCCGCTTTCAAAAAGTGTAATAGTTCCCATAGTTCACCGTATATAGTAGCTATATCTCCAGCTTTCTTTATATTCTTTTGTGATTCTTCTTTCTTCCAACTTTCAATTTTATAATCAGTTATCTTATTCTTTGTATATTGATTATAAGTAAACCACAATGCTGCGAAAGCTGCTATAGATGATATTATTTCTGGTAGTTTCTCAATTATTGATGTTAACATAAACTTGTTTCTAGCTAAAAACAAATCCCAATCTGTTAGATTAGGACTGAAATATCTTTGATACTAATTATAAAACGGTAAGGGGTAGATTATGTTTCTACCCCTTTTCCTATATCAGTATGTACTAATAGCGTATTTTATGCAGCTGGTGTTTCTAAAGCAGTTACTCTTTGTTTTAAAGCATCAAGAGCATCTTTTAGTACTTTACCTTGCTGTGCATCTAATGCAGAACCAGCGGCAGATGTAGTCAGGTTATTAACAATATTAGTCTTGTTTGCTTGTGCAGCAATGCCAGCTAACTTGTTCTTTTCATCTGTAGTATAGTCATTAGTACTTAACTGTTTTCCTTGTACTTTATCAACTTTATTACTAATTTTACTAACTAAATCCTTGTCAGCATTTGTATAATTATTATCTGACAATACTTTAGAACCATCTTTGTCTACTTTATCTCTTTGCAAAGTACTTACCGTTGCTTGTATTGCCTGAAGTGCAGCACTAAGTTCTTTAATGGCTTCATTTTGTTGACTGTTAGTACTATCGTTTAGTATTTTCCATTTATTCGCATTAGCATCGTAGTACTTAATGATTCCTTTGTAATTATTGGCAGTAGTGTCAACCCAATACGTAGTCTCAGCAGGATTTGGTGCTGTAGGACTTATTCTAAAACTTGTTTGCATAATTATAAAGTATCACTAACACTTTGAACATTATAGTAATTAGTCAAGTCTGTCTGTAATGACTTGAAAGCAGTAGCTACAGTATCAATCAAACCTTTATAGTCATTATTCCAAATATTGATAGATACACTACTATTACTTGACACACTACCAATATTCGTTGGAATCTCTCCTTGTTTAATACTCACTTGAGCATTAACATCAGATACCACCTTCTTTGAGTCAACATTACAAGTACCTTCAAAAGTAAGATTATCACTTGTGTAAGTATATGTAACTTGTCTAATTTCTTTTGTTACGTCTAGTTTATTCATTGTTTTAATCGATTAAAATTTATTTATTAGCAAATAGTTATCCTATAGACCTCTCACCATTTATAATAATGCCTGTAGCAGTATCTCCTTCTATTATCGATCTTCTAAATACCACTGTCCACTTTCCTTCATTATTTGAAGGAACCGTATACATCATAATTCCAGGTGCATTTTTCCATTCGTTTTCTAGAGTCAAATGTGCGATCCTATTTGCAAATGGTTTCTTTGCTGTTTTATAGTTAAGTACAAGCTCAAACCCGGTCATTAAATTACGAATGTTTTCAAACCTGAAATATTCGTAAGTGTCTTTTCTAAAGACCCCTATTCTAAGATATGTCACATTGGTATTGTTTGCAGGGTTTAAATATTCTACAGGTATTCTATAATCATAATCATCTGGATTGTTTGGATCTGGAACTTTTATTCTGTGAATAGTTACAGGAATTTTATAAGCTTCAATGCTTTCCATAAACCCGTTAGATATTGTTAGATAATAATAGTAGGTTTCAGAATAGCCTCTTGCTGGCAAATTTAGTGTCTATACAGCCTGAAATTTTATTTTCTTGTTAGCGTATTTTTCGAGATAAGTGTCAACATTTCCATTACACAAACTTTCTATCTAAATCGGTTGTACTACAATTTCTTTGAAGTCTGGTGTACCAGGCATACCATAAGAAATTTGTACATTCCCTTGGCCTTCAGCAGATCTAAATAGCCAAGTAGGTATTTCTGGAAAAGTTATTTCCATATTGAACACAGCTGTACGATCTGTTTCTCCTAATCTAACATCTGTTCCAGCAGGAGTGTCTGTCCACGATAGTCTTTCTGGGTTTGCTTTTGGACCTAATGCATTATGATTATACCCTCTAAAGTCTCCCAATCTGTGATTATTAGTAGGAACAACATAATTAAACACTTGTACCTGTGTATTCCAGCTCGTATTTACAGTGGTACTCACAAAACCAGAATTTGTTCTTCGTTCAGTGTCAGTTAACACTGGCTTGTTTACAGCTAGTGGTTTCATAAATGACCACTTATTTACTTTAGAATTACGATGCAATAAACCAACATCGTGAGTACTAACACCAAGCGTATTGCCTACTAATGTTGTAGTTATACCCGAATTAGGAAGCATATTGCTCTCCCTCCTCTGAGACAAACCCAGTAACCATTACTTTATCATTTAGATAAGTATAGTCACATTCAACATCTCCTGTAATAACCATAGCATCTGAGATATCGATTCCATCGAGATCTGCAAATGCAATGATATCCTTATTCCTCTATTCCGAACTTGTTTTCGGAATTGTTACTATTCCGAACTTGTTTTATAACTAAATTCCCTTTAATTACTAACATTGTATTTTTATTTTTATCCGTACCAGAAGGTTACTTGATAATTTGTTTCAAAGCCAGTAGGTACTCTACTAGGATCAGCAGTAAATGCTTCTACATTATCTCCAGCAGGATAGCTTCTAAGATAAGAAGGTCCTTCTCTATAGTTGAAACTGGTTACATCTAAGCTTCCTGCATTTCCAGCTTCAGTACTACCCCACTTATAAGTAATCTTAGTAAGTAATTTACCATCTGTAGATACTCCAGAATTTAATCTGTATGTACCACTAAATCTTGTAGTATTGTTAGAAGTAACACCTTCAGCCATAGAAAATACATTGTACCTATAACTACCACTTTCTTTTACTGCAACTGCTGCTGTAATTACTGGTTTAGGATCAACAATAATTCGCATACTACCAACATCTGGCACATAACCTAGTGAGTTAAAATCATTTACTGTACCACTACCTATGTAAACATACAAACTATAATTATATGTAGCTGCATTGTTTGTATTTATAGTTAAAGTAATACTTATAGTTTTAGCTTCACTACTTATTTCTACTGGAGTACCATATACTGTTCCAATATTATCTCCTTTAATAGCAGCTCTATATAAAGTAGCTCCTGCTACCTTTTTCCAATTATAACTTCCAAGCATAGGCTTGAAAGTAAATTCTCTTACTAATGATCCAGAACCTGCGCCCTAAGTAAAGTGATAATCGCCTCCACCAACAGTAGGAGCTGAAGAATTATGATTATAACCTCGGAAGTCACCCATTGAAGCTCTAAGTTTACCACTTGAATCCATTTTCATTCTAAATGTAAGCGGTCCCTCTGCTTCTTTCTGTGGAGCCCATTCACCCGGTGATTCATTTGAGTATATATTCCAGAAAGGTCTGGCATCTTTTATCAAATAACCATCTCCTGTATTAAACGCTCGGCTGTTCACTCCACCAGTTCTTGCTCTAGTTACTAGATCCCACAATCCTGTTGAGTTTAAGCCTATAGTATTTTTTATATCAGTGATAGTTACAGGAGCTGATATAATACCATTTGATGTCATACCACGCCCTCCTCTATTTGGGCTACTTCCCCTGTAACTAATACTAACCCGTGCAGCTTTTCAGCTGTTATATCTCCAACTAAAATAGTAGCGTCGGTAATGTCATATTCATTGAGATTAGCGTACGCTACTATTTCTGTGGTTAACTCTTCTGAGCTTGTCTCAGAAGAGAATCTGTTCTGAGCTTGTCTCTTTCAATTGTTAAGTTTCCTTTAATTACTATCATGTTATTTTGCTCTAAATATAATAGAACCAGATTGATAATTATCTCCTAAGTATCTTGCTGTATAATTCACATAGTTATTTGAAGAAGTCTATACACGAGTAAATGATTGCGAATTGAACGTATACGATTCTCCTTGTGATAACATTTCTCCAATTGGAGCAGGAGATAGTGATTCACCCATACCGCCTAAAAATGCTCCCGGAGGATCTGATTCAAGCATAACTGAAAAGCGAGCTTTCTCCCACGCACCTTTAATAGATGTAAATGTACACTCTAAGTGATATTCGTTTGCAAATTCATTAACAACTTTGTATTCAAATTTAAAGCTGTTAGGTTCAGGTTTAGCAATTGTTTTCACCATGTGTGCTGTCTCTAAATCATTTTGATTGAGTGACATTATAGTAGTATTGACACTATCATAAGATTGTTCAGATGCTTCTGCAAAAGAGCAAACCATGTATACATCTACTTTACCATCTGGCCAGTTAGGAACATTTAATGTGACTACATATTCTTGCTGTTGCATTTCCCAAACAGACTTATTCAGAGTTCTAAATCTAAGTTCTCCATTAGATTGATGACGTATAATACATCCAATGTAACCTCTCTTAATGTCCGCTATTTCATTTAATGGAACCTGTGCATTCTGCTTAAGTAATATAGAGCACCTGAATTCAGTATTTGGATACAATCCTGGATCTGGGTGCATACTAAAGATAGCTGGTGCATTATGATCATAACCACGAAAATCTCCTAATCTAAAAGGTTCACTAGGACCTCCAGTTGGTTTATCATGTTGCCACCTTGCCATAGGTTGACCAATTGGTGGTAATGCTGTAGAGCTACCGGTTTCTGGGAGTTTTATCCCCCAGTTACCGTTTGCTGCCTTCCACCAATTCTATACACCATCTACATTACTATAAGGCTGCTTCACAGGTTTACGACCACTTAGTATGTTAATCTTATCACTAGTACATAACTGTGAAACATTATGTGTGCTAATGCCTAAGGTATTACCCACAAGAGTAGTACTAATATTAGTCTAACCTAGTGCTGCCATATTATTTATTTACTAATTGTTTATACAGTTGTTCATAACTGAATACTGCCATATCCATATTATTGTCTGCTACAATAGAGAAGAAAGCCTCTTCTGAAATATGATCAGCTTTAATATCAATATAAGTATTGTAGTAAGGAATAGCTACTTCTGAGAACTTCATATTGTATGCAGCTTCTACTTCTTTGTAAGCTTTCTTATCTTCCTCTGAAGCTCCTTCTTTCTCAGCTGCTTCTTTCAATTTATCAAAGTTTTCAGGTTTATCAAGACTTTCAACGGTAGTCTTTCTAAAGTCTTCAATTTCTTTAGTTACTTTTGATAACTCAAGTTTAAGTTTAATTACTTTGATTTTATCTTCTTTACTAAGATTAGTAATCTTAATATTACCAATAAACGGATTAAGTAATTGTTCAACTTCAAATCTACTAGCTTTGATTACATTCTCTTTAACTTCTTCCTGTTTTTCAGTACTCTTTTTATTTTCCTTCATTGTCTTCTATTACTTTGCTTATTACTTTTAAATGCTGTTTGCCATGTACTTCCATAGCTCTTACTTCATAGTAGTCCCAATTAACAGTTTCATCCGATTCTAATTGGTCTACTCTTTCATAAGCATCTTCTTCAGTAAACCATATACTGTCTACTTCGTCAATGCCTTCTATAAGTTCTGTAGCAATTACTACATATACTTTCATACTGTATACTTTTAAATAATATGTATTAGTACTAATTACTAACGTATAGTAAAGTAAGAGTATATATAATAATTAACATTTATTACAATATACTTTCTTGTTTAGACCATTCACTACTACTAAGTATATCTCTTAACTCTGCACTATCGTGTTCGTATATATCAACTACATCAGATCCTAGTAATACTGGTTTAATTAGGTCATAATGTAGTATTACATATTTACCATCTAATGAATATCTGGTTTCTTCTCCTAATTTGATGTTATGCTGTTTACACCAATCTACTGTTGTAATTACGTATTTCATTAGCTTAATAGTTTATTGTACTCTTCTAAAATCTATTTCTCGTTTAGCTTCTTGTCAAATATCAGTATCTTCTTTAGTGCAAAGCGAGCATAATTAGCACTATTAGAATCTTTAGCAAATCTGTACTTAACATGTTTGTTGATAGCGTCAGAAGGTAAATATTTCCCATTATTAAATAAGTTCATTCCATCACTATCCCAACACAAAGCTGTAATCTTATTTTCATCTGGAGTATTCATCAAACCTTTGACGACGGAATTCTCTGCTCTAGTTTGAATAGCGTCATCTTTAACAAGAAAACAATTTGAAAATATAGAAACATCTCCTTCTTCCATAGCTTGGAACAGTATCTATTTTAAATCATCCATAGATGTATACTATATAATCATAGTTCCTTGTTCTTTATTAAAGTCAGGTACAATACTAGTATAATCGTCTACTCCGTCAAATACAAGACAATCTGGATATGCAGGAACCTATTCGATTATAACATTCTTAGTTAAAGCACTTTTAATAAAGAACCCAATTGTAAATGTAGATTGATTAACTATGCTTTCTGGCAAATCGTATATTCCGTCTTTCGGTATCGGCATCATTACTCTTGCTCCTTCATTGGAAGGAGAGTAACCATACTCTAACTGATCATCAGATGTAAGGCCTGTTACCTTTATCTTAGTTGATTTAAGTGCAGAATTACCATATTTAAAAACAACCCAGTTGTTAGCCGGAACAAAATTCATTATAGTAATACTATGGTCATCTGTTACGAATACATTCTCAACTTTAGAATAAGTCAGATAATTTTCATTATACCCTCCATACCCTGACATTAAACTCCAGCTAAAGTTATATAGTTCAATAAACTAATCACTGTTTAATTTATTAAATACCTTGTTTCTGTCTATATCCATATTATTTTTATTGAATACATACTCTGCGATTAGTTTATAAGAATTAGATGCCTCTCCACTACCTTTCTATTTACCTACTAAGTTACCTATAGCAATATTAGTTCCCATATTGTAAACCAGTTACTTCACCAATAATCTCTACAACTAATTCAGGATTCCATCCGGGATAGAATACAGTACTAACAGTTGTATTCATATTAGCCAATCTAACAGTACATGTTATATTAGAATCAGTAATATTCTTAATTAAGAAAGGTCTATCTCCATCTAATTTGAAGTTAGTACCAGTGACATCATTTAGACGACTTACTTGTAGTGAGTTGTCTACACCATTTGCATTTTGTATATTGTTTTTCATATTCGGAGTATTTTTACCCCCCCCCCGATTACGAGTTGGGAGCAGTTATTATTATGCTTTAAAGTAACTTATTTTATTATCTGAATTATCATAGCAATCAACATGAACCCAGTTCACATCTTTCTCTAATCTAATCTTATAAGGCAATTTGTCTTCACTCTCTGCAATTAACTTTCTAATATCTTCAGCAGATACATCAGGCGATGTGAAATCACATCCTTCTCCTAATACATGCGCAGACAAGTATGCTGAATTCTTACTCTTTACTATCTAACACATGTTGCATCTTAGACCTCTTTGTGTATAGTTAGATGAGTTGTTTATTGTCATAGGTTTCTGTAATATATCTCTACGTATTACTAGTAGAGTATGAAGTAAAGGGGTTGATAAGAACATCCAAGCTGTCTCACCAAACTTACTATATACATGTGGGCATACTAGTTCTTTAATACTAAAGTACTGTTTAAGCTCTTGTATAATCTATTTTCTTTCCATATTATTAATACAATTTATATATATTTAACGTAATTAACTACGAGTTGTAATACCATTAGAATCAAATCTTACAGAATCCTATCGCTCTACTATCTTAGAACCTATTAAATCAGCTAATAGATTTAAGGCAAATTCTTTACCATCATCATCCATTTTATTTAGTTTATTTAGTATCTATAACTACATTACGTATATGTGTTCTAATAGATCTCTACTACTTATATTTTCTAGTACTTTATACATATTTATATTTGTTTAACTACCGCAGTTCTCTCAGCTCAAGTAAATAAAGTAGAGGATGAAGTAGAAGTACTTAAGAATAGAATTAGATAGCTTGAGAATGAAGTTGCTCTGTTAAAACAGAAACCTTAATCTCCAGCTCTCTTACTTTGTTTTTCAACATAGTTACTTCATCTTCAACATGATTCAACTATGCAGACAATACAGCAGTACATCCATTGTAGTTCAGAGATAAATATGGGCGACTCTAGTCCTAGCCTAATACTAACTCTGGATACAATGTTTGTACTTCTTGTGCTATAAAGCCTATTGATTGCTTACCGTCTTTTACATAGTGTCTAGGTATTAGTCTTCCTCTATAGTCTAATGTATGTATATTACTTTTTAATCTAGCATCTGAGTATGCAGTTACTTCACCAGATGCAACTACGCTACCCGTAAAGTTCCAACTACTACCATTGTAACTAAATATGTAACTCTTGTTAGAAGAGGACCCTATTGATCCACTATTAGTCCACCATATATACCAACTATCGTTTGAATGAACTCCAATGCCAAGTACATTGTCAGATGCTCCAATTTCAATACCTCCGTGTGAAGCATTTCCATAGAAACTTCCATACACATTAAAACCTGTTGCTCCACCTGAATTACCAACTCCTGCGCATACTAAACCTCCGTGTGTTTCTATATAACTACCAGCATATATTCTACCACTAGCATTAAGAGTTGAACAACTCCAAGCTGCATCTGACTTATTACTATTCTTAGATGACCAAATTCTATATCTTGTACCATAACTTGTAGCATTATAAGTTTGAGAACTTATATACATTTCAGAAGAACCATCTCTTGGAAAATGTAAAGCATTACAAGAAGGCACATCTGTTCCATAATAACCATTAATCCATATAGTATCTGACCAATAAGCTCCATTAGTAGAGACCCCAGTCATTGCAACTCTAAGACCCATACTGGTATTTCCAAAATAAGTTTGAGGATTAGGTTGTTGCCCACCTAGATAAGCATTAGTTGTATAATCAGCCCAATTTGCACCTCCAATTACTTTATCAATATATGCTTTTCTCCATCTTTTTTCGGTAACGCCTAAATCATGTCCTAAATTTGTACAAGGAATAACACTACCAGCATATATTCTACCACTAGCATTAAGAGTTGAACAACTCCAAGCTGCATCTGACTTATTACTATTTCTTGATGACCAAATTCTATATACTGCTCCATAACTTGTACTTTTAGCTTCTTGAGAGCTTATATACATTTCGGCGCTACCATCTCTTGGAAAATGTAATGCAGTACATTTTGGGACGTCATCTCCATGATAACCATTAATCCATATAGTATCTGACCAATAAGCTCCATTAGTAGAGACCCCAGTCATTGCAACTTTTAATCCGGTTGTATTGTTAAAATAGGTTTGAGGATTTGGTTGTTGTCCTCCTATATAAGCAGTGTTAAGCATACCTGATGCATCAGCAGAACCGTGCATGTTATTAATATATGCTTGCCTCCAAGGTTTACCTGGTTCTCCTAAATCATAAATATTTGCACTATATGGAATAACATGACCTGATATATCTAATCTATTATCCATATAGTAAGGTCTTGATTTATTATTAGTTATGTGAACATAATAAGCATTTTGGCTACCTATTCTTACTTCACAGCTATTAGCGGTGCTATATAACCATCCAGCTGCTACAAAATTATAGGCATATACACTTTTATAATTACTTGCATCTTCAAATAAAAAGTTTCCACCATTATCTATTCTTAGATTGCATCCTACAACTCCTGGTTGATGAAATCCGATAGAAGGAGATATAGTAGAACCATTGCCATTAATCATTAGAGATGCTACATCATAACTATTTCCACTTGGCTCTCTGAAATAACAATTAAATAATCTTCCATTGGTATATCCCCAAAAACCTACATCTTTAGCATTAGATCTAAAACCTATAACTCCATCTGAAACCCAACTTAAACCAGTATCATAATCTCCAATGGCTAAACTACAAGACGGATTACCTTGTCCTCTAACATTTATAAATAACTTACCTTCGCTATCAAGAGTTGCCTTATATCCTTGATTATGATACCACCAATCAAATGAATGTGGATTTCTAATACCAGCACCTACTGTCCAAATAGGTTTATCCCCTGTAGGGTTTACATTATTATAATATCCAATAGAACATTCTGAACCACTTCTATTAACTACAGCAAATTTGCCATAAGAACTTCCACTATATCTAACAAATACTCCTTCATTATTATTTGCTCCAGGTCTAATTTCATAATTACCTGCTTGTCCTGCAAAACCAGCAGTAGTACCAGATAAACCAGTATCGACTATTCTACCATTAGTATTATATCTTGTAAATGCCCAAGCGTTGTCTTTAGCTTTAATCTCCAAACCTTTATTAGCAGATGTAAATAATCCACAAGGTGTACTGACATTATATAATATAATATCACTTCCAAGTTCAACAATAGAATTTTTTATTTCAGCGTTAAATACTTCTCCACTCTGAGAATTGAAATACTTGACATAAAACGGTAATCCTGTAGAACTTATATCATATATAAGAGTTTTGATATTATCTAAACTTGCTGCTCCTGTCCATTTAAGACCACAATATTTAACTCCACCATAAGTAAAAGTACATAGTTTAGGAGCATCTTCATCTGTAGATACTCCAAATCCATTATATATAACTCCTGCATAAACATTAGTAGTACTATATTTCTTCATAACACTAAAGTTTACAGAGCCATTGCCATATATACCATTTCCTCTTCTGTAAAACATAGTACCGCTTGCATAATTATATTCAGAATCAGCAGGACTAAGTTTACATAAAGCAACTACCCACCACCCATAGTCTGAATATATATTTTGTCCCTCAAAGTAAGGAGTTGCAACTTTATTACAATCTTCGAGAAAAGCTATACCTTTCCAATCAGTAGCCCAAGAAGAACCTTTGCCATCTCTATAATATAATCTATTATTAGTGTTATCTGTTGAAGAAGGGCCAACAAGTTCCCAGGTAACATAACCTTCTCCCCAACCTTTCACATGAATACCTGACCACCAGTTAGAGGATGGCATGCCGGACATGTGAAACAAGCCACTAATACTATAATTATCATAAGAGGTTGGAAGTATTGTGTCATTTCTTCTATCAATAACTCTTAAGTAATTAGATTTACTTGAATACTGAATACTGTTTTGGTCACCACCATACGCTAATGCATAAAGGTTGGAATCCACACTCCCATCTGCTTTGAGGAACTAAGAAGAAGTACCTCCAAGAGTCTTATAACCTTTAGCAGCAAGGAAAGCCCATCCTGCGCCTGTATCCCAAAATTCATAATAACCAGTTCTACCAATAGTTCTAACTTGAACATTTCCACTGTTTCCGTTGCTTAGACTAAACCAAGTAGGCTCTGCTGGTTTTAAATTAGGTAAAGTAATAACTCCATTAACAGGTTTATATACAGTACCATTTAAAGAAATATTGCCACCTCCAATAATAGTTCCATTCTTCCATTGTGAAGTAGCTGAATCATATATAAGCGTTTGCCCATTAGCTGGTGAAGTAATAGTAACATCATCTAATCCAGCAAGAGTAGTAACAGATGGTTGGGTTTCGCCTAAACCATACGCACTAATTTCTCCTACACTAAAGAAATCGTAGTTAGCCTAAATACTAACAATTCTTCCCTGTGAGTCTTTCTTTATAGTAAACCAAGTATTGAAATCGCTTATATTGAGTTTGCTATTTAATGCAGACTACAACCCACTAATCTTACTTATTTGTAAAGTGGGTATATCGCCTTCAGATAGTATAGTACCAGATACTACTCTACCATATTGATCTGTAGTTATCTTAGTATATGTGCCAGCAGTTCCAATAGTATTTAATGATAAAGTAACATTAGAGGTTAATGCTCCTCCACCAGTTAACCCATTACCAGCTAATACCTGTCTAGAACTAATTACAGCATCTGTAATACCATATCCAGTCAATGTGGTAGGTTTACCTGTGATATTAGCCCATCCCCAAGTAGTAGGTTTGTTTAGTAAATTAGCCCAAGTAATATCAGACTTCTTAGCATAGTTATTATTAGTAAGATACTTAGCTAACTCTGTTTCATTGAGACCTACAGCATTCTTATCTATATTTATCCACTTACTTCCATTATACTGTAATAATTGACCTGTAGCTAAATCTGTTAGTTGTACATCCTTTAATTCATATAAGTATTGTGCACCTGTTGGTACTGTGCCTGCCGAATACCCATATGCTGAGATTTCTCCTACTCCGAATAAATCTCTCTTTGCCTTAATACGCCAAAGAGATGAATCGCTAGCACTAGCAGATTTATCCCATTCAAACATATCCTCTAGAGATATTACTCTAGTTTCTATGTCATCTACTCTAAGACCAATATTATTTATCATATTGGTAATAGTAGTTGCAAAGTTAGGATCGTTACCTAATGCTTCTGCAATCTCTTTTAAAGTATCTAATGTACCAGGAGCTCCACCAATTAGATCATTAATCTCCTGTGATACATACGATTTAGTAGCATAACCGCTAAGATCTGGAACAATTGCTGATTGTGGAATAGCATACCAGTGTGTACCATTGTATGATAATACAGAACCTACTTCTGCTCCTTTTACTTTATCACCGTCTCTAAGTACATCAGCACATTCATATAATGCACCTGCACCACCTGTACTTCCTCCACCAGTACCAGCACCATATGCTGAGATTTCTTTATGAGAATATACATCTAATTCAGTATATAACTTACCATCTGCATCTACTTTCCAATACTTATCTTTTTCTAACTAGTCTATAGCTGCCTTTAACTATGATTGTGTTACTACTGAATTAGTATTAGATTGATCTGAAGATACAGTAAAATCAAGACCTCCGTTGCCATTAATAGCAATAGCAATAGGATATACTCCTGACATATTAAGTATATCAGTTTTATTCTTTGCTTCTATTATTAAGGTATCAGAACCGTTTAATCTTACTTTTGAGTAAGCGTTCTGATTTACTTCAGCTCCTTCCTAAATACCATCTAATTTCTATTTCTAAGCATCAGTTAGACCAGTTCCACCACCCTATTGATAAATAATAGTGGTTCCACCACTTTGTACAGAATCATCTCCTGTAGCCTAAGTAGTAGAACCATTATATAATGGATTAACTGTATATATGTTATTTCTATTCATTTTTACGCTAGTTTGTATGCTGTTATTTCTCCAGTCGAAGTAAGATCTCCATTAACACTTACTCCAGAAGTAGTCAAGCTAAGCTGTTTACTACCGTTAGTCATTCTTACATTTCCACTAGTAGTTAAAGTATTTACTGTTAGGTTAGTAGCAGTTCCATTTGTAGACTGTACAAATCCAGTAATGTGACTTGGATTTATAGTCTTACTAGAGTCTGCTTTAGCCAATTCTTGCCACATAGCAGTAACGTCCAGACCCCCTGCTCCTCCACTACCACCACTTGATACAGTATAGTTGATCCATTTACTAGTAGTGTTATCCCATACTAGAGATTGTTTATCTAATTTGTTACTTATTCTAACGTCTGACAGATCTTCTAGTTTGTTAACTCCACCACCACCTACAATTCCACTTGCTTTAACATTAGTCCACCTATCACCGTCAAACTACAGTATATCATTTATGGCTGCATTTTTAATATTAGTATCTAACATAGTAGACAGTTTATTCACTTTAGATAGATCTAAAGACAACGTGGCTACCTTATTAGCTATATCAGTTAGAGTAGCATCATAACCATTTACTTTATTATTTACATTATAGAATTGTGATAATGGAGTATAGGTATTAAGTTGATTAGATATACTTTGAACTGCAAGTGTATTAAGTTCTACTTGTGCTTGAATCTACTTAACTAACTGGTAAAGTTCGTCTATAGTCATATCTTATTAGTTTTTTAATGTGCATTCTAAGTCTTTCAATCTATTCATATGAAAGATTACTACTTCTAGAATCATCCAATAACTACATTATATGCTCAGCACATACAAAGTTAAGCATGTACCATTTCTTATAGTTTAGATTTACTTTAGTTTCATAATTTAGACCTGCACCGATTATATATGTGTCTTTATTCATATTGCACAAGATCCATTACAACAGCATTTACACTGTTTATTACAACCTCTAATTACAGTATTGTAAGTATCTACTGATCTAGATAACTTACTTAAATTTAGCATTCTATCCAAGTCTATGTAAAAGTTAACAGCATTGTCTATCATATTATTCTGTTCTGCATATTCTAACAGATCTTTCTTAAGTATAAATAATGCCATTCTTTCTTTTTGCTGTTTATCTAAACAAGTATTACAATGATTAGTTAGAACATCAATCTCTGCATAATACAGTTGATCTTTGTCATAGTAAAAACCAACTTCCTATACTCCATCAGCAGTACTAATAGTAACAGTAAATGCACTTGTAGAAGTACCTTCTTCAAATGGTATACTGATTTGAGTTACACTACCGAATTCTTTTACAGTTGCTTGAGTATGATTAGTAACTACAGCTGAATAAGCATTCTTAAAGTTATCTAAGTTATCCACATACACTGCTGTTACATTCATAGCTGACTTCAGCTTGATCTCAATTGTTGTTTCTGTTTTAGTTATTTCCATATTACTTAAATAAAAAAGGGAGTCAGGGTTTTACCCCTAACCCCCTTTACGGTACACTGAAATTTAATATTATTCTACGGCTGTCCCAGTAATGAAGCTCTCGATACCTTTACCAAGTACTGTCTCAGCAAGTTTTGTAGTACCTTTCTTAACATATAATTCTGTTAAGATCGGAGTAGTCTTAATGTACTGATTATCATTGCTCAGATACAAGTTATCATTTTCAATAGTAGCATAGTCATAAGTATCACCAGCAACTACTTTTCTAACCTGTTCTACTTCAGGATATGTACCTGTAAATACATGTCCTTTGTAACCCATCTGACGTGCTTCTCTGTCTCTAACTTGTTTCCAGTAACCCTTACCAGCTTTACCGGCGGTTTTAACAATAGTCGCACCAGCAACCGCTTTCGGGAAATTGCTCAATAAAGCACCCGGAATTGTTTCGTATAAACTAACTTCCATAGATACAACGCTATATTCATTGATAGAATATACACCTTCGTTGTCATCTTTTTCCATAGCAGTTAAAGTAATAACTGCTTCACTATTAGAAGCTGAAACTCTTCTGTTTGCGTGTTTATTGATCTTTTTAACAAGCGCATCTGCAAGATCTTTAGCTGTTGCAGATGTAGCAAACACTTCGTAAGTGTGAGTAAACTGCCCCGGATCTTCAAACATGTCTTTGTAAACAATACGAAGAACGTAACGGTTTCCAGCAACGATTGTAGCATTTGTCAAAGTAATAACTACTTTTTCCTGAACTGGAGCTTCGTATTCACCAATTACAGCAGACGGATTAGAGTCTTTCTGAATTGCATTAGAAAATTCAATGTTAGCTTTCTGTTCAGTAGTACCATCAGGTTTAGTTACAGTTACTTTATCCTGTGCTACACCAATGTACAATGCACTAGCTTTTACTGCATCAGCAGCAGTTTTGATGATTTTTCTATCCTGGTCAAACATTGCTACATCACCAGCAGCCAAAGCGTCAGCTGTAGTATAAGAAGCAGGACAATTTTTACCGATAAGTACGGTACCAACTCTTGTAATCATAGTTTATATTTGTTTAGTTAAACATTAATTAAGCGCTTTCTTGTTTAACATGCTTACCTTCTACTTTCCTAACTTAAAAGTTTGATTTCCACGTCAGTAAGCGCTTATTCTTTATTCCATCGTACTAACCTCGTTGTTATACGATTGGTATCTTGGATTAGCCTGATTCTCTAAGTATAGCTAAGCTGCTAACTTTACTATCTCTAACTATGTATGTTCAGGCATATCCGTATATTCAGCAAATGGTTCTTTGTGAATATCTATTTTGTTTGGTTTGCGGATGTAACTAATAGTATATTTACTTACTTTATATTTACCATCCGTATATAGTTTAATTAAGTCTCTAGCGATCAACTTAATAGGTCTAGCTTTAGTATAATGTAGATGATACTCTGATAGTGAATTCTCTTTGATTCTATCTACAGTTTCTATGGTACCTTCTATAGTATCTGTATAATGCACTATATAATTACCTTCTTCATCTTTTTCCCAGCAAGGTATATCTACTCCATCAGCAGGCTGTATACCAGCAGTATCACCAAGTAACAGTACATAGTTTTCTGGCAATGTTACTGTATACAGTGAGGGATTTACTGTAGTAATAGCAGCATTTTCAAATGATTCTTCTTGTACTAAAGTGCGAAGATCATCGATGCGCTTTTCAGTCTATTCAAACCCTTCTCTCTTATAATTCATAGCAGAGTAACGAGTCTTCCAGAACTTATCTAGACCAGCATTTAAAAAGTATTCAGTAGTATTTGTAGTAGGTTTACTTAAGTTATCATCTAACTTATTAATCTCTAATTCAAATGCTTCTTGCATGGCAATGTATCTCATAATTAGTCTTGTTTCATGTTAAGACGATATCTAGCCTCAGTAATGAACATTTCTACTGCGCCTTCTACAATCTCCATATGCACGTTGTCAGGTAATTCACATTTATTTAATACATTAACACCATCAACGCCAATTACATCAAATTTCTTTGGTTTACGATAATATACTAAATCAAGTTTCTTAATTACAGTATATTCGTCGTGTATGATATTAATGTAAATGTTTTTCTATGTATCAGCATTATTGCCAGCATTAAGTACCACATACGGATTAAGCATAATTGCTTTGTTATAGTAAGTAGAAATTATCTTCTCTACATCATCCTCTCTAATAGTCTTGTTAGGAGTAATAACATATTCATTTTCTTTGGTGATCTCAGTCTCTATTTTATAGTTCTTAGAGATCGTGCTGTTACTTCTGATATACAGAAAGTAATCTTCAGGTAATTTGACTCTATCAGACACTTTATCAGTATTCTTATCGTCTTTAGCGTCTACTTCATAAAGACCTCTTACAATCAATCCTTTTAATGCATCTGCATTCTTTTTCTGAGCTCTAGTTCCATCTAATACCTAGTCTTCTTGTAAGTAATTTATTCTTACATATCTTTCAGTATAAGCGTTTAAGAAGGAAAAGATAGTATCAGAAGTGAGTTTCTCTTTCAACTCAAAGTCTGGATTCATTAATGTAATTCGTCTTTCGAACTCTACTTGCATTTCACGTGCGCTGATAAGCCCTCCTTTCCGTTGGTGAAGTAAATGACCAAATGGACATATTTTTCATAAACCCAACATATTTTTTGTTATTGCTGTTGATAATATTTCTAGTCATGGTATAATCCATTCTTGTAAATTATTTATTTGTAGCAACTACAATATATTATTCTTGTAAATTATTTATTTGTAGCAACTACAATATATTATTCTTGTAAATTATTTATTTGTAGCTTAGTTTCTGTACGCCTAGACTCAATGTTTTCCAGAGCAATTACTACAGCTCTATTAACTGCTTCATATAATACGTATTCAGGTACTTCTGTAATATCCTTATTGTATTCTTTGTAATTAATCTTTTCAGGATATTTAACATAAGTAATGTCAACAGTATAAGGAGCTTTCATGCTAGTTGTATCGATATATATCTTTAACTAGTTATCAGCAATAGTAGCCTTAGGTGTTGGAATCCAGGGATCGTTATTATAAGTTTTACGGAACCTATCAGCTGCTTTATGATCTACTAGATCTACATTTGCCTGATTACTGCCAAAGTGTAATACTGCATTTACAAAGAACAATCTGTTGTTAGTATTACTTGAATCTTTAAAGAAATCAGACATAGTAAGTACATTAGAACTAGAGTCAAAAGTAACAGCTACAGCATTATCAGTTTTTACTAATCTTTCTAAATCTGCTATTCTTTTGACACTACCTTCAAATGCTTCCTGTCTAGCATTAGATCCAGTAAACTTATTGCACAATACTTCAACATATCCCTGCATCAGGAATTGATCAATTTCTTCTGGTGTGAATGCTGGGCAGCCACCAAACGCAACTGCCTTTTCATTCTTATCAGCACCAGTTTTAAAAGCAATATGTAAATCCTTTATTGTCATATTTACTTAGATTTTGTTTCTTGAAGAATGGACATCTTAATATCTTGGTTCTTCTTATCATTCAGATAAGCAATAACATCGTCAATTCCATTTCCAATCATTTCTGTACCGTAGAAGTATTGTGTACGATTACGTCTAATGATGTTCTTAGAAATAGCGTTCTCAATTAAGAACTGAGTTTCCTTATTAGGGTTATTAACCCATTTCAACATAAACTTATTCGGAGACAATTCAATTTGTTCGTTCATCTTAGCCTCAACAAGTTCATTAGAAAGGTTATCTGATTTAATACCATACAGACGTAAACACTTACGCATATCTTCAATAGACATCTTATCAAGTTCTCTATAAGCCTCACGCTTAATTTTATGGAACTTATTAGTCTCTTCGGCTTCACTAGTAGCATTAATCAGCAAGTAATCTGTAGCTGCATTCTGTTTATTAATACCGTCTGCAACTCTTTTGTGCCCTTTCAGGAACAGATATTTAAGTTCATCTTCAGGTTTTTCTGTTCTCAAAATAGTATCCTTCTTACCTACTTTGACTGCATATGTTTCCCAGAAAGAACTACTTGGTGACAATGTACCAGGTTCGTATCTTAATTCTTTTTCTAATCTTTCAGCGTCTTCAGCTGTTAATCCGGTGTATAAGTTTCCTGATCTAGTCCAGTATGAACCTATATAATCAAAACATTTGTCCCATTTGGTTAAATTTGTCCAGGGATTTTGTTTTACAATTCTAACGATTATTTCCATAATATTTAATATTAGATTATCAAGTTAGTAAAGAATGCAGCCTGCTAGCCTCAGGCTGCTTGTTTAATTTCTTCAGATTTCCATATAAATTTCACTCTCCAATCTTGTGTATTTTTTAATGGCTTTTTTAATTGCTTTTCTATAGTATCACGATGTACTTTTGTAATACTAGATGCTTCTGCTACAGAATTATATCTTGCAATAAATTCACCATTTTTAGAATATTGAAGTACTGGAATTGCCTTGGTTTGCAAAGATATTGCTCTTAAATGTTCTTTTTGTTTATCTGAACACTTGCCAAGCTTTGCTTCCGACATTTTCTTTTTAGTCTCTTCGGAAACTTTTCTACCAAGAGCTTTTTGTCTAATCTTCTCTTTAGTCTCTTCAGAATGTTTTCTTCCAAATGTACCATCTCCACCTTCTGTAAGATTGTATCCAATAGACTTATCTGTAGAATTGTATTGTTTAATCCAGTATTTTTCTTTTTCTTTTAATTCGTCGTAAGTATCAGCAAAATCTATAATTTCTAAAGTGAAATTATCTTCACCATACTTAGCCATAGAACGATGAATTGGAGAAGGCTCCCCGATGCGAGATTCATACCAATGATGGCGATATCTCGCACCAGAACCTTGGTTAGTTATCCCTATGTAAATCTTATTAGTTACCTTATTAGTTATTTTGTATACTTCGTTACTTCTGTTCATAATATAAATCAGGCTTATATTAATATAACGCAGCTTTCATAATAAGGTTGCTTAAAAGTTTAACTTATTGTGCTTCCATGATGAGCTCCCCACACGCACGCGGATCCCTCAACATTATTCCCATTTCGCCCAGGATGTATACAGTATAACCGTCCTTACCATTAGATCTCAGAGTATCTTTAGATTTAGCATATCCAGACGGAGCAACAGCACCACCAGTATACCAAGTAACGAATTCACGATCTTTACGAACTACCTTAACAATGTTAGCTTCACCGTCACGTCTACCCAGATCAAGGAATGTCATACGATATGATTCCAGCGGTTTCAGAGTAACCGGATGCAACTGACGATTATAAGTAGTATCATCATACAACGGGAAGTATTTCAGCGTCAATTCGATACCGTTAGTCATCTTATAAGTCTTGAACTGACCACCGAAAGTCAAGTTATCACCAGAACCTGTTACAAATACTGTGTCGATCAAGTTCATATTTGTTGCTTTTTCTTTCAATACACGGTCGAATTCACGCATACCCATTTCACCAGTCAAAGCAACAAACTTACGTTCGTTAGTACCAAGACAGTTATAAGACAAGTCAGCTAAGAAATCTTCCAACAGTTCAGCAGAAAGACGAGTATAGTAACGTCTGTTAGACGGAGCAATCTGTTCAAGCAGACCAGCACCAATAAATACCGGACGACCGTTAGAACCCTTCAAGTTACAAGAACCATCTTTGTTTACATTACACTTCATGTAAACCAACATTCTTTCAGTTCTCTTATACCATTCACGAAGTGCAAGCCATTCCTGATAGTCAGCCCACAAATAAGATGTTTTGCCTGTTGCAGGATCTCTCAGAGCAATCGCCATTACATCTGAATAAGCAGAACCTGTGATATCGTAGTTGATACGAACAGTAGTCAGGTAGTTACGCATCTTGAAGTGAGTGCTGTAGTTCAGGATATCACCTTCTTCTGAGTACTCTTCGTAAGCAGAAGCAAGACGAGATACTTGACAACCAGCTGTTAACAGATTAGAAGGAATATAAGAAGAAGGTTTACCGTCTGCTACAAAGCAAGTATAAACCCACAGGTTACCATCCTGATAAGGAGCTCCAGAAACACGTACCTGGAATTCTTTGTTATCAAATTCAAGAATAGCACCAGAAGCAAACATGTTCTCTTCTAACCACAACATAATAGGCGTATTACCTAAACCAGCTGTTGAAGTAGTACTAATAGCTTCTCCCTGCCATTTTGCATCTCTAATTGTTACAGCTCTATCTGCATCAATCATTACAGGCCATTCCCAAGATGCTTTGTCGATAGTCATTACGTTTCCAAGACCACCGGTAAGCATATCTAAAGAAGTACTATAACCATTGTCTTTTGTACCAAATACATAAGACAATATAGTAGATACCTGATAAGGACTTTGCTGTGAAGCATAAGAGATCTTATTTGTGTCAATCAGATCAGAAAATCTTTTGCCTTTGTATAGTACTAAATTATTAAGAATATTATTATCCATAAAATACTAGTAATTTTTATTTATTTATTAATATCATTATACACGAAGTTTGCGTGCAAAGGATGACCATAATGAAGTATCATCTTCTGATGATTTTACTTGTTTCTGTGATTTCTTATTGATACCACTATTATTCTTCAATGAGTTCTTGAAACTGTCTATAGCTTTCTTTTTACCTTCTTTTTTAGCTATGTCTAGCAATGTATCACCCTTCATAGTAAAATAAGCTGACTCGATCAAGTTCTTGATACTCTTAGCATAATCCTTTTGGTATCTAGTTTTGCCATCAGCTTCAGGTCTAAATATGTATTCCAGCAGAACATGTTTATCCTTTGCAGGAATAGCAATACCACGTATATTATCTAGGCCTTTTATTTCCTTGACAACGTTGTCAAAAAATGCCTGTTGGTTCTTTCTAGCAGTCTCTGCCTGCTTTTTCTGATCCTCCAATAGCTGTTGTTTCTTTTCTTCTCTAATGCCTTTAAGAGCCTCTAAAGCATCTTCAGCTTCATCTGAAAGAATACCAGCTTCATCATATTTAGTCAGTTTCTTCTCAATCTGTTTACTATTGAATCCTTTCTCTTTAAGGAATTCTTTAAGTACAGCTTTCTGATTTACTTCATCATCTTCAATGTCAATATCATCCAAATCTAGAGGAGCATCAATAGATAAGTAATCACGAATATCTCCACCATTCCTTACAAACTCGTCTAACTTAGCTACTTCTTCATTAGCATAAGTAGGCACAGATGCTTCTTCAATTACTTCTTGGAAGTACTCAATTAACTCTTCTGCTGTTTGAGGAACTTCGTCTTCATCATCAATTTCCCAGTTCATCTTTTCAGCTAATGCTTTGAAGAAAGAAGTAACCTATACATCTCCTTCTTCATTGTCATCATCAGAGTCATCTTCTTCGTCTTCGTCTTCCTCTTCCTCTTCAACTTCTTTTTCTTTTTGTTTAGAAGCTTTCTTAGATTTCTTAGGTTCCTCCTTTTCTTCAGTATCCTCTTCGTCCTCTATTACTTCTTCCTCTTCATCATCTTCGATTTTAGGAGTCTTCTTTTGTTTAGCAATATTTTTTACTTGCTCTAACTCTTCGTCAGACATCTCTTCAAAAGACTCTTCAATCTTGCTGGGATCTATGTCAATATCATCAGAATTTTTACCTACATTAGGATTGAAACTACTAAATACTTCAAATCCATTCAATGTGTTTTTTTCCATAACTATATTGTTTTATTTATTTATTGTTTTGTAAAATGCTTCTACAAAAATATTTTAATTGTTCTATAGTAAGATCACTTTTCATTTGATTTACAGCCATACATACTAACTGCAAATTGCCTTTAATATAACCTTGTTTAGGGTCTATTCTATCTACACTAATATTAGTAGGAACTCTCCCACTATCAAAGTAGAATGTCATAGGAATTCCAGATAATGCACAAATACCGCTTTGATGTATCCACAATTCATTTAAGTAATCTTTATCTATATTACACTCTATATTTTTCTTTCTAGCTCTATCTTTTAAACCGTGAAATCTTTCATATAAAATTCTATCTAAATTTTTACTTCCACGATTATTTTGTTTATGTCTTAAATATGCTTCTTTTTTGCATTCTTTACATCGATAGTCTTTTTCTGCTCTAAACCATCTTTGTTTATTAGCATCAAACTCTTTTAAAGGTTTATACTTTTTGCAAGAATAACATAAAAGATTGCCTTCTTCATCAAACTATTTTAATTTAGTTCTTAGTCTTCCTTTCATTTCTTCTTTCTCTTCTTAGCTATCCTGCTAAAGTTTTGTGCAAAGATTGCTCTTTTTCTTGTTAGAGGATTCTTACTGTGAGTTAACTCTTCAGTAGATTTTCCTGTTCTTTTCTTTAAAGCATTAAATTTGCCCCTGTTTTTCTTCTTTATATGGATACCACCACTTTTATAAGTTGGTATCGGATATATTGGGTATATACTGTCCATTGTTCTTAGTATCGTATTGGTAAAGATTATATACTCCAAGACCAGTTAATCCAAGATATGGCATAGCATTAAACATTTTGTAAAATTGATCAGGGTCTTTATGTAATTTAAATAATTTCTTTAATGAACC